>JAABUS010000038.1_pt1 | contig 283687 bp, 284 predicted proteins | sample 5560161 | NCBI WGS metagenome assembly JAABUS01 (sample SAMN10711885, study PRJNA513376) | rock metagenome | isolation source: Antarctica rocks | place: Antarctica: Victoria Land, Trio Nunatak nord | collected 2016-01-04
GATTCCGGTCAAGCTCGATTCTACACCCATCAGCACCGAACCACCCACTGTCTCTCCGTCCCAATCCCCTCGTCCTTGCTTTCGTCAACCAGCAACTGTATGCTCGACTACGCCTTGTGACAGTCTCGCAATCGAATAAGAAAACCTGCGAAGTCTTCGCCAAGAACATGCTTCGGGCCCCCTGTTGAACCAGGGAACGAAGCCTAGCTGCTGGATCGTGGCCCTCAGGGCAAAAGGCGCCAGTAGATATTATTCCGCCGAGCCTTGACGTGGTGTGAGATCAGGACGGGATTGCCAGTTTTGAAAAGAACGGGTGCAGGGTTGGGTGATGCACAACCTCTTGGGAAGATTGTTGGGTTGGGTGGCTGGTTGGTTGGTTGGTTGGCGGTACTGGTGGATCGCTGAGATCACTAAGAGCGATAACTTCAGTTAAGGCTCTCGGGCGAAATATAGACAAATCAAAGTAATTCAAGAACTCAGATCTTTCATATCCCACGTTGAACCTTCAATGTACGTTTGGAAAGGGGCTACGACTACCTGGCACATCTCTAGGAATCCTCTGTGTGTTTTGGTATGATTAAAGCATACTGGACATCACCATCATCACCTCTCCGCGTTAGCCGCTGGCAGGCGTGTAGATGTTTCTGCTCACAGCGACTAATCAGTTTCTGTCTCGCGAAAAGTCAGGCCACCGACTACGAGACTTTTCTCATCCTCTACGCTTTGAAATGAATGACCTTATGGATTTTGAATTACTCCAGTAACTGCTTGTAATAATGCCGGTAACGGGATTCGAAAATTGGCTGGCTGGCCTTATAGGGCACAGTCAAGGCCACAGCTGATATCCTTGACAAGGCCGTGCGCACTCTGAAAGACTATCACCATAGCGATATCGACATCGATGACATTAGGACTCGCACTGGAGGCCGCCTCCGTCCGATTGAAGAGTTTCTTCAAAATTTCTGACAGGCATCAGCAACTCAGCCCAAGGTGTCGAAGTTTCCGACGAGGATAAGAAGCTTCACCAGACTATTGTCTCTCATTTGAATTCCCTCGAAGCGCGTCTACGCGAGCGGTGAGCCAAGCTCACAAATGCTACCGGTGACGGAAGAGGCTTTTTGTTTTCAACACTGCCTGGGCATTATGGCGCAAGAAGGATCTGGAAAAGCTGGAAAAGGAACTAGGGGAGTGGATCCGGCGAGTGTGGGTCATCTACGCGGCCCATTGATGCAGAGATCCAGAACAAGAACAAGACCGTAAACGAGCAGAAATGCATGTGAGGCGCGGATGAAATATTGGATGCAATATACAGGGTTTTTTATCCGATGATACATCTTTGTGCCTGAGAAAAAAATTGATAACCTAATCTCAACTCTTTCATTGATGCAAATTTATTCCAAAACATCTATACAAATCATAAATGCTAGTGAAATTCAAACAAGGAACAGATGTGCTAAAACAATCTCGTTCAGACTTTATGTGCAAAAGCAACCAGAAGAATGATTGTAAAGAAAATAACATGTAAACTGTTTGGAAAAGTAGATATTGCGCATTTTGTGACCGTCGTCTCCCCTTCGATCAAAATATGCATGTATGATGTGGTCTATTACGACATCAATCATTTCGCAATATCTATCATCAGGGGCATCTACGTCCGCGTAATCAGTGATGTTCTCGAATTTGCTGTCTGATTGTGCGCAAATAGAAAAGGGCCTGATAGTCTTCGACTACTCAGCTTCGTCCTAGTCATATGAGCCTTTGTTCCAATAAGGCTCACTCGTGAGTCGTATAGTACCCTAGATTTCTTGCGTACTATAGACTCGTCGTCTGGTTGACGCCTTGGCGCCCATGCTTTCGATCATGGCTACAGGAAGAACAAGGCCCATACAAGACATTTATATAAGAGGTTAACGCAGATTAAAAGTCCGCCAAGGAGAACAGCAGATCAACCCAAGCCGAGATACTCGTCAAAGCCCGCTCAGAAGCCCGTCAATAGCAGGTCAACGCAAGTTGAAATACTCGTCAATAAATCCCGTCAAAAGCAGGTCATAGACATATAGGAAGTATATAGGAAGCCTGTCTAATATTATTACCTATCTTAGTCTGAACAGTATCTTAAGACAGAGACAATATCATAAGCATACTTCCGTCTTGACCATCTTGAAACTTGACCGTAAGATATAAGTTAACTTGAAATTTGATAGCTTACCGGTTACCATACTTACGGTACGCTGGACAGCAAGCGTAAACTGTTGCTTGAACGGGGCCTCAGCATTTCACCAAAAAGCATTTCCGAGATTTTACAACAATTGCGAACTTATAATAGAATTTCTCTGAGGATGACATTTTGCGCTGATGCTAATTGAACCTAAGACCTCGTACTTTTTCAAGTAGGTCACGTGATTTCTACATTTCTGGACTAAATTTTTTAGCTTCTCCTTGATTGAGCGTGTCATCCTTAGTGCAGGGGCCATGCTAATCTTCTCTGTATCGTTTCAAATTGACCAAATGCCCGAAGGCAAGATTTATTATGCTTATTTATAACATAAAGCTTTTTTGTGTTTTTGGACATTAAGTTCTTTACATTTCTGATGGAATGAGATGTTTAATACGATAGCTACGTTCAATTAGTATTACCCATACATTTGTTGTGATGATGCTAATTTCACGCCGATCTTTGAACACTCAGCAATAGTTCAGTCATTTGTGTCGATGAAATTGAAAATATGCAGATACCTTTAGGCCTTCTTGATTTACGTCCGATGTGATGTGCCCCATATCCTAACCTTCTGCACCCTGAAATGGGTTCCACCTTTCCACTCGCAACCCACTGTCTTATTCATTATTGACACTTCCCTTGAAAACGCCCACTCCCCACTTTTCGCTCCCTACAGCAACCAACTACGCTCTTGTTTCAAGAAATTCATGCGCGCAGTAAGCATATCATCCAGCACCGATAAATTACACCATCCATCATCGTTTCTCATTAGAAGGGTTATTCCGTAAAGCTACGAATCAGATATCGAACAAACTCAAAAAAGCTTCAGTTGAATGGGGCGAGGATTTAATAGATATGTCATCTATAAACCTAAGATCCCATCCCAGCATTTTTCACATTACCATTACCATCTCCCATAGATGCTTCGCTACAAATGCCCACTTTTAATCCTTCACACCCCATTACTACCGGCTTGCTCTTCTAGCTTCTTGTAAATGCGTCAAAACCCTTGTAGAACGCCCGTGGGAATGCAATCAAAAAGGAAAAAAAGAAAACGCCGCGCATAATGCAAGTTTTCACCCTCCGTCACAAATCAGAAATCCATCCCCGTCCGTATCTGCACCCCCGGGCTCTCAGGCGCACTATACCCCCTCCTCCTCCCTCCATCCCTACCCACCACCCCCGCCCCATCCATCGGCATCAAATCCACATCCGGATACGGCGCCCTGCCTCTATACACCCCCCTCGCCCAATCCTCCGACCGTCGCATGCGCAGTCTCTGATCTTCGACCTCGTTCATGCGATCCCTCAGCGCCGCATCCTCCCTATCACGGCGCAGACGCTGCTCGTGCTCCCAGGTGCGTCGGCGGGCGTCCTCGACACTGATGGGGGAGTGGGAGCCGAACTGGACGATTTCGCGGGCGTAGTGGGCGACACCGCTGGCGGGGATGATACCGAGGGCGTTGCCGGCATCGAGGGCCAGACCGGGGCCGGAGCTGGTGCGGGAGAGGGCGGTGTTGACTGGGGGCGAGGCAATGGGAGAGGTCCAGCTGCCGGCGCTGGAGAGGCGGTCGGTGGAAGTGTGGGGCAAGACGTTTTCGAGAACGGCGGGGAAGGCTTGGGTGGAGGATTTGGGGGATTTGCGGATGGGGCGGCCATCGGGGAGGCGGTTGGGGGGTGGGGAGCCGAGGGAGGTGACGTTCCAGGGAAAGGAGACTTGGGAGGGGTAACGGACGGGTTCAGTTTCGGCTGCGGAGGCATGGGATTGACGAGAGCCTTCGCGGGACATGGGTTGAGAGGAGTAACCGGCTGGTATGATAGCAGGGTAAAGTGGTACCTGTTGAAGAGGGCTGATGGGGATACTCCGAGGTGATGGCGTATGGTGTAATGATGGAGGTGATGGGTAGACAAGTGGTTGTTCGCCGTGTAAATCGGGAAGAATACGTCTCGTTGTGGTTATAGTAACAGCTTCATCAAGTGGAAGCGGTGCTGGGTTCACCCCAATGATAGGCGGTGGGACATAAGTAAAGGTTTCGTTTATATATCTCGGTTGTGAGGCCTCTGAAACGTCCGAACCGGGGCCAGTAACATATTGTAAGCCAGAAGATGGGGAACGTACGGTGTTTCCTAGGGGGCTGGCGTACCCTGAAGATGGAGAAGAGAAATGAGCACTAATATTCGGGTCGGAGTGAGTTTTGTGGCCGGGAACGTAGTCAGCGGCCCGAGGTGATTGCTGCGCATTGCCTGCCTTTACACTATCAGGAGATCTACCACGTTCTCTATGTAGAGACGCCGTTGGAGAGTTCGTCTGTCGTGTTAATGGTGATTTTCCATTAGCCACTACTAAAGGATGGGCCGAAGATGGTCGCTGAAATTGTCCAGCAGCGACACCAGCATAAGTGGGTATAGGCTTTGTGGTACGACCTGGACTTAGCCGCCGCCAGAAGCTCTCTCCATCTCGTGATGGTGGCGGGCTGCGGTGCTGCACCTCCGACAACGACGTGAAAGCGTTAGGAGGCTTTGACGAATCCTTTGATCCTTGTACAGCCCAAGAGACCGAGCCAGTAGCAAAATCCCTATTGATCTTAGCTCTTGCCGGAGTAGATCGGAAGCTCCCAAGATCACGGCGACTACCCGGCCTTCTCCCCTTCCTATTAGAAGCCACGACTTGCCAGCCTTCACCTTGACCTTCTGGAGTTGGAGCACGGGGACGTGTAGTAGCATCAGACCAATTCTTCTGCATCGGATATGACGCCAACCCTTCTCTATCACTGTCGTAGCCATCGTCAGGAATGGAGGCCGGATAGCGGGGTGTAGGACTATTCTCAACGATTCTTGGCTCGTATCGAGGCGAACTTGTGCCGTAGCTCGCTGGAGAGTCGATCGAAGACTTGCTATGATCCATACCCCAGGTATTCTCATTTGGCATCTGCAGTGGGAATGGTGGATGGTCAGGCGTTCGTGCCTCTGACTCTGCCGATTCCGAAGAGCTGCTCGTTCTATCGAAGACTGAGATTTGGAAAACCCCTCTCCCTACACTTTCTTGAGACGAGCCTGGTTCTCGGAGTTGAATTTCTGTGGCAATTAATGCTAGTACCGGTTCGAGCTTTGCACGAATGCCCTCCAGCGGCTGAAATTTTGATTCATAGGCCATAGAATTCTCCCACAACCTCTTGCCATGAATTTGGTACTCTCGATAATCAGAAACACGACCAGGCTCTGGCTTTTGCTTGATTCTCTTGTCTGCTTGATCGTATGAATAGACGAACAATCCAACAGCATAGCCCAGCCATTTTGGGAGAACTCTCTTGCCATTTAAAGAATCGCAACAAAACTTCTGGACCACGCTGTGTATCTTCAACATGTCAATGGGCTCTGGTTCAACCAAACTATCACGGCTGGAGGACATTGAATTTTTGTCATCTGGCTCGTTTCTTTCGATGAGGGCATACCTCATTAAGACCTTGAAAGTCACGTTCATATCAGGCTTTCCTCCGTTCTCCCGCGACTTCACCTCAATGTCGTCGCCTCGAAGTGACCTAAGACCAAGATGAACCATCTCCACAGGGACATGTTGCCCAAAGAATGATAAAAGGTTGATGAAATTCCATGCCTCAGTATGACCCAAGGCCAACAAATCGTCAAGAATGCTGTTGTACGTGGTTCCCATCTTGGAATCTGTGGAAAAGGACTTTATGTTGACTTTTGTGAGAGGCTCATGGGTATCTGCCAGACGATGACAAAGTGCATCAATGGCAAGTGGCAAGCCTCCAACCTTTCTAACCCATTCAGTCGCACTTTTGATATCCGCCTCGGTTGGCTTCTTCATGTGTAATTCGTCGAAAAGTAGCTTTCGTGCGTCTTCTTCCTTGAGAGGTGGAACTTTTATCGGATAGGGTCTCAAGAGCCGTTGTTTCGACTCAAGATTCTTGGCTCTTGAGACGTAGATTATGCTGGAATTCCGACTGTCCGGAACGAATCGTGTGAGCTCCGTTGCGTCTCCATCTTTTTCAATAACGATACCGTCAAAAACTATCAGCCATTCCTGTCTTGACTCAAACCAAGACTTCACAATGTCAACAAATTCGTCTCCAGTGGCTTTTGTGTACAACTCAGGAGCATCCCTTGCTACAACCTTGGTGTAAATGTTCCAGAACGCTTGGTACCTCTCCTCTCTTAGCTTTGCAATGATCCAGAAGACACCACCACTAAACTTTTTACGATTCTTGTTAACATATTGACGAGCTAGGTGTGACTTTCCGCCACCTGGCTGACCATGGATCAGGACGCAGGCTGAGCCATCTTGCCGCCGTTTGTCAAAAAGGTGACGATCTACCTGCTGTAGCTCCTTCTCCATACCTACAAAGTAGGTATTTGCGCGGAAACCAGGAGGGACAATGAAATACGGTTCTGTAGGCTTTGTAGGAGATTCAGTGTTCATGCCATCATCCCTCGTTTCTGGTTTCGGAGGTAAAGGGAAATCTTTTGAGAGATTGATTGTGGAGTTACCTACAGAAAATATAGCAAATCAGCAAATCTGAGTTGCAGCTATATCATACATAAGACTGCTCGTAATACGTAATCCATGAGATATTTCTGACAACAGCTCAAGATGAAGTGGATTCAGCGCGTCATTTCCACATTGTCATCAACCTCCTCGACTTCATAATCCGCTTCAAACAAAGACCGAGACTCTGACGGATCATCTGGAGAAGGAAGTGCCCTCATCTTACCGGCTGATGTACTGGTTGAAGTGGTCTTTGGTGTTCCTTTCACACTTTCTGGAGCTATCAGTCTAGCTCATTCCAACAACAAAGGGTGGCACAAACCAGAAAGAGGTGGTAGTAGCTCCGCCGCCTCCGCTCTCTTCTGCATATTCCCCATCTCCTTTTCCGACTCCCACCGTGTCCTGATAGTACCTGGGGCGTCTTCTGAATATCTTTGTATACCTTCGGCAACGAGGTCAAAGCCAGGGGAGTTTTCGCTCTCGAATTTGCACATGTGGGAATGGTCTGCTTGGATACCCGCTCGCTCAACGTCCTGAACTGTTGGCGAAGCAGATTCCTCATCAACGATCTGCACCAAAGTTAGGGTACTCAACTTCAAATTCCGAACTAATCGAGTACTTACAAATCGCGAGGTATTGGAGCCTTTGAGATGCGTAGGCTTTGCCTCATGAAAGAAGTAAATATGATATCTATTCATGATCTGGATGAATTGACGATCGATATTTTGTAAAGTCTCGTTGTTTGTCTTCAAAGCCTCGACTAATTGCGGCGCGGTGGAGTTTTGTGGCATTACGGCACTGCATATCCATTCTAAACGAGATCCCCATTTTGCAACATCTGCACCTTTATGTGGAGTTCCGAGGAACAAAATACCATACGTTGACACGAATACGGAACGCAGGTGTTCGGTCTTTGGACCGCGAATTTCCGACGAGTAGATTAATGCCTGAACATACCGACCCATCAGCAATTTGTAGTGGGAGGCAAGGCCTGAGTACTTACACGCTTAACAACAAGTCCGCCAAGTGAATGTGCTATGAAAACTATTGGGCGTTCAGTGGCCTTTCTAATCTACACACCTTTATTAGTGATGAGTTCTTTCCAACGGGTTTCGGAGACCAGGGCCAGTGGCAGGATGACATACTCGTCGATTTGCAGCAAGCTCGGCTACAAGATGCTCTGCATGGTTGTGTATCTTATCCTTCGAAACGCCATCCGTAAAAGATGTAATATCTGCATCATAGCCATATACGAGAATTCGTGCATGCTGTTCCTCGAGTATAGGTGGTAGCAACTGTTCCGGCCAGAAGATCTTCGACTTTTCGCTCGTCCATGTATTTTGGGGATTGCCTTGTAAACCGTGCACAAAGACAATATCCACATCGGCGGGTCGAGATGTATGGATCTCTGTCAACCCAAAGCGATTAACGCTCACGACTTGAGTCTTGGAAGTAGCCTGGCGTAGTTAGTATCTATACAGGGTTTTCGCGCGACATGGAAGTCATAACCCACCATTGTCGGCAAGACCAAAGCGTGAAGTTGACGCCTTGATGGTGCAGTATGGACTATAGGCCATATATGTAGATTTATGCAGGCCGACGAGGCGGATCAGTCATGTAGTACGAGTGAGTCAGGTACACCCAAGTCGCTGCCTATGACGAATACTATCTTTGTTGTGCCAAGTCTCAGGACTACACTCGTGCAGGCAGAGCAAGGAGATGTCTTAATCTAGGAATGATGACTGGCTTCGGCTGAGCCTCTTCTGCGGAGGGACCCGAGGCACACAAAGCCCCGTGAGTGTTGAGGACGAGTGAGAAGATCAGCTGGCACACCCAAAGGTGTAGGCGCAGTTGATCCTCCATTGTGGATTCGGGGGGCGCACGACGTTTCGAGGTCAGCAGGGGTTTCGCAAGCGCGCTATTGTAGGGCTGAACTCGGTGGCTCGATTTTCCATCAACAAATTATCTACCGCTGGACGGACACGGAGTCTGCACGACTATGTTAAGACTGTGATCCTGTAGGAAGATCTTGGTTTCTGTGCATCGATTTCAGCAAACGCGTCGCAGTGTTCGAGTATATTGGTGAAATACTCCAGTCGACGACAGTCCCGTGGCCTGCGCACCCCGTATGAACCATGGAAACTGCTGTTGAAAAAAGAAAAGTTGATGCAGCGCGAAACAAACTCTTCTTCAAAAAACGATAGATGACAGGGAAAGTATGTTCTGATCGGGCTAGAGTATTAGAGAGAGCCTGCTGTTGTTAGATTTCCCTGTTTAAGAGGGTCCTCTAGAAGATGTTTGCTCTCGTCAACTTTGGCTTTCTGTAACGCGGGTCACTGCTGGCCTTTGCTGACTATCTTACCGAGACGACATAAACTGTCCCAATACAATTCTCTTGTAAGCTCACAGACCGTGGTCGCAAAAACGCCAGTGGTTTGCTCTTGGGGGCCGATGTAACTAGCAAGCCCTGATGTGAGAGCCCCAGCAGCCCATCAAGGTCTTTGTCTTGCAGGATAAGGTCTTCGAAACCTGGCGAGTAGCAGACTCGAGGCACCCTTCATACTGTTATTCTAGCTGTGAGAAGGCTTTGTCAGCCCTTGATTGCTATGATCACCTGTTGTCTGCAATTTTCCTCCCCATACTTTGCAGGTAAATCGGTGTACAGTCGGAGGAAAATTGACGGCGCTGTTGCTCTAGAGCGTTCCTTAATTTTCGTTGTACCTTCGGAGTCTGAATCCCGAGATACGGTATCATGCATAGCCAGAGAGAGTTGTAAGCCTCGACCAAAAGAAGAAGAAATCCTCGACTTGGTTACGAATACCGGTGGCCTCATTATCTTCTGTGTTCCTTGGAGATATCCCGGACACAAGTACAACAAGCCTTGCTACGAAACGCCCCGTCACAACTGTGGCTAGAAGAACTTACGTGAATCATGCCTGATCCTTGGATTCGTTATGGCTAGGGGCACTTTGACGAATGGTATGCACTTCTCAAATCAGAACCTTAGCTTCAGGCTTACTGCATGTACACGTGGAAACCAGGGCTATCTTTGAGAACGAGAGATTCAATCCCAAGCTCGTGAAACACTTCTGATATCATCTGGGTACGTCACCAGGGCAGACACAGCATGAAGAGCCCATAGAATGAATGGGCGAGGCTTGTCTTATAGCTAATTCACCAGGGCAGCTTTAGCGTCCATTGAGATCTTTGCTACATAACGCCGTACGCATATTGATGGAATTAAAACGTGACCGCTCATAACATCTTGTACGTCGAATCGATAATGACAAATATCGACGGAAGGCTTTTCTTGCTAGGACAAACTAGAAGGAAGCAGTCAAAGACTCCACTTACTATGCCGTACTTGAGTAGCAAAACAAAGGAATGCACTCATCAAAGCTCGTTGTCGCCGACACTGGCCTTTGCTTGAGTGAGATAGTAAAGTCGCTAAACAAATCCATGCTTTGCCTTTCCGCCCTGACACGTAACTACTAAGCCGACAATCTCACAAAATAACCCCATCACATCTTCCCCTTGACCTCTTCCATCTTGCCTTTAGCCTGCCCCGTCACCTCCTTTGCCTTGCCCTTCGCCTGCCCCATCATCTCATATCCTTTTGATTTTGCTTCACCAGCCATCTCAGAAGCAGTCCCTTTCGCTCCACCAGCCATCTCGGACGAAGAACCTTGCGCTTCACCAGTCATCTGAGATGCGGAACCTTTCATCTCCTCTACCTTGCCCTTAGCCTGCCCCATCATCTCAGATCCTCGTGATTTTGCTTCACTAGCCATCTCAGATGCAGACCCTTTCGCTTCACCAGCCATTTCAGATGAAGTGCCTTGCGCTTTACCAGCCATGTGAGATGCAGAACCTTGGGCTTTTGAGGTATTGATGCCGACTGTCTCTTTCACGGTCTGAGTTGCGGCCTCTGATGGAAGATATCAGTATATGGAGCAGAATGTTGAGATTAGGATTGGATGAAGTAATCACGTACCGCTTCTCTCAATACCCTTGACTGCAGCATCAGCAACGGTCCGATCAAGAGTTTTAGCTGCCTCTTTAGCTGCATCGATAGCTGATTTGCGAGCATACGGTGAAGTCGAGAACACCCGAGTGCGTGCGAAAGGCAGGGAGTTGCGCGGTAGAGCCTTGAGGAATGACATTGTTATTGGAATGTAGTGATTTACTAGGTTTTGGGATAGCCGTTTTTGTGATTTTCCGAGAAGCTCCGCAGAAGAGGTTGCAATGAGGCAAAATAATAATCATCTACGTAGTAAGTGGCAGTGATGCAATTCTTCGAAGTTGCACACTGGGTTATCCATGTGACGTCAGGGCGTGATACCGGAGGGTAGATGTTCCGGTATTAATAGAAGTAGCGGTACTATAACATTACCGTAAGCCCGAAGCGGCCAAAACACTACAACAGACAAAATCCTGACACTGGTTCACCCCTATTCTTGGTTCGCACATTTTCCTGGCTCAGAACATCCTTTCGAACGACCCCTGCAGCTTCGTCGATCAATCCTCAAACTCGACCGACAACCATGCTTGCTTTTCATTGGCGAGCTCAGCAACGCAAAGTCGCAGAAGGGTAGTAGCTCCGCGATATTCATCCTGAGCTGGTGAGGAAGAAGGCCGAATATTGAGGGATATGTGCTGGATCATGAGATTGTAGCAATCGACGTTATGATTAGAAAAAAACTCTACTGGTTCCGCTCGTTTTCTAGCTAAACACAAATCTCTACCACCTGAAGCCGTCAACAGTCACCTTCAAGTCTGCCGGTAACCGGTTTTCCAAATCTTCACAAAGAGGATTCTTCAAGCTGACTTCTCTAAGGGCTAGCCAAATGGATTCGAATGGCTTCTCTTCTGCACAGCTTCGCCTGAGGATCTCACACGGCCTTAATCTTCCGCATTGGGTACAAGTCGGGTCTCTTTCGATCGTGTGGGATGTAGCCAGCTCAGATCTTTATGATCCACTCGACTTCTGGTATCTGCACTTCGGAATTGGCCAATGGAAACCTCAACGACTAACACAGCAACACGCTATATTCAAGGAATGCTTGGCGAGAGCCAACTTAAGTAGACAGTAGTCAAGTTCGCGATTGGCCAGGATCCCTTCTCACCGTGGATACTCATTCAACTCTTACCACCGCGGACAAACAGACAAACGTTACTTCCAATGCTGTCAGGACTGGTGTCCGTGTAGACCTCTCAAAATACCACACAACAACCATGGCAGCAGGCTATCCCGTTTCTAGTGCGCTAATACTCTTCATACTCTCTATTGCCTCGAAAATTGGCGCACCGCCCTCGGTCTTTCATGATCCGAAAGCTACGTGTGTAGGAAATGTTCATGTCGATTTAATCTGTCCAGACAGAAATCTCTGTCCGATGAAAACCACATTGGGTGAGGTACGAAGCAAAGTTTGCTGGTTCGTCTCATCTTCTCAGAGCACCCACCGAAGATTCGCAACAGCCATCAACGCGCCACGTCTGTTAGTATATGATCAAGAATTAGGAAAGCCGTATTTCGATCTCACTTTTCCTACCAGCCAGCCGAAAAGCTCCACAGTAGATTTGCCCTTCGACCCAAATTGGCTTTAAGCTTAGCAAAAAATACCCGCCTTCAGAGAGCAAAATATTTGCCCACACAAACTGATCATCTTTTTCACGGGGCCTATATCGGCGTCCTATAACCTGTATCAGATGATAATCGCTTACGCCGCTGATGCAGAAGCTAGAAATTCGAAGTAAAAACTTCGAGAGTCGCAGATTCGTGATCCGAAAAGTCCATGTACCTCACAAATGCGAGCAGTATTCCTGGACTGTTCGAAAATCCTCCCATCCAGGCCCGTGTGTCTCTTAGCCAAGGGGTCAGCAACGTTCATCCATGAAACGCCAAGTCGTTGGGCCTTTAATGAACCTTACGCACTCCTGCACGAGATATGGAAGGTTGCCAGTTTGCCACGGTCCGAGCATATTGGAAAGCAGATTGTTAAAGAAAGAGGTAACATTCCCTTAAAAAACAATTTCAAGAGGTCGAAGCAGGCCGGCCTCAGATGAAGCATATCTAAGTTCGATGCTCAAGAGCTAGCATCAAGAGTGTGTAGCCGGGTTTGCTTCCAAACATAGAAACCCCATTTGGCGGAGCCATAAGATAGACGCAGCGCAGAAGTGTCGTTTGGGCACAGAGCTTTCCCGATGTAGGAGTGATTGCGGGTGTTTGATGGATGGAGTTTCTGCAGGATGCTTTCTCGGATTTGGAATTGCGCCTCCCGGACCGTAGGCTAGTGTTTTCGTTGATTCTGAATCTCGTGGCAGTACCAATAGGCAACTGGCCACCGCTGGCACAATTACACTTTTTGATTATGTCCATCCTCAAGGACGAGGGACGGACTATGCCGTGATTTCCGGTGGTGTAGTCCACCCCATTCCTTAGGTACGACAACCTTCACAATACTGTGCTCACGTCCAGCGTCTTCTACAACCATGAGGAATGGTGCCAAGGCGTCCAGGGCTTATTTTTATTTATCCCTGCCCATCTTCAGTGGGCGAAGGATATGAAGCAGCTCGCGTCATATTCGGGATCTCCGCTCGGTTCATTGTGTGCCAGGATTTCTATGCCATCTCGAAGTGTAGTCTCGATGTGCTGGTTCTCGAAGATGTGGTACGACCAATATATTCTTTTTGCGGAGCGCTCTGGCTTCCACCATCAGTTGATGATGGTAGTCGGGTCTTAAATGGAGGGTTGTGCCCTGTTCAGTTTTAGTATATGCTCACAAGGTTTCGGGCTGATTTTCTTTAGCCCTAGTCCGTTTGGCAATTCTTGCAAGCATAGTCTGGGCTAGGGTTTTTTTATCAACCGAATACCCGCATCAGACGCTTGCAATCGAACTGGACCTCAGACGAATCGTTGAAGAAGATCATGAAACTATATACCTTGTAAGAAAGTGTATATTCATGAAGCCGCAAAATGCTGACAAGGCTTTGAAGGTAGAAGCTGCCCGTTGTAAAAATGCCTAAGGACAAGCCTCAACGATAGTCAAACAGAGGAGAAGATAGAAAACTATCTGTAACAATCACATGACAGGAATGACAGCTCTATGAAAGGGTCGCCACAGTAATTGTTCTATTAACATCTGGAATTTCAATGATCAACCTGTGTGGCTGAGATAACTTGTAACGTTTGCCACCAACATAACCAAATTTTAGTCGCTCCAGCATCTACGTCGGAAAACTCTCCGAGAAGGAGCGGTACAGCCTATACCTTGTCGACAAGTCATATACCCGCAAGTAGTGGTTAAAGAACTCGCACCAAAGCATAGCGGACTTGACAGTCCAGCTCAGCCTTGATTGCGGCTGTCGGATGCTTCAAAATAGCAATGGTCATACTCTCGTAGCTATCTCTTGTAGGTGACAGGGTATGATAAACAACTTCGGAGATGTGCTTCAGTTCTTCAGTCTCGGCCATGGTATATGTGGCATTTGGTCGTCCACCATGTAAAACCCTAGACCCTGGGAGCCTTTGCTCTTTTGAACTATCCACCACGTTCTTCCAGTGGAACCGTTCGTCCAATAAAGTCGCGGCCTTGGCTAACTCTTCGTTGAAGGCCGCACCAGAGTGACCACGCCGTCTGACTATCTTGGAAGACGACTTCGCCCTCTCCTCCCGCTACCGGCAGAGCGAGAACAGCAGGGTCAGGGAGAGGCGACTAGGAAAGTAACCCGTTAAACTCAGTACTTTATGATGCCTGAAAAATGTCTGATCCTTAGGCCACGAGTGACAACAGCCCTACTGCCACCCGATATTGGTGTTCCTGGTTCTGGTTGCGTTAGTCATGGCTATTGCCCCTGAAGATTACCTGTTTGGGTCATTATCGCTTACGCGAGGTGGGCGAGGCCCCTTACACAGGGCCAGTCAGCTGGTCTTGAAAGTTGAGATCCTGCCAAAAAGACTCGGCTGGACCAGCTGCATGCTTTCGAGAAGCTGTCTTAATGATGTGGTGTTGCACACAAGCAGAAGCAGAAGCGTTGCAAAAAAGGGGTAGTTGTTTAAGCATAGTGCTTTGAAAGAGATCCCTTTTGTCGAAGGCGTTCGATGGGCAGACAATTTTGGGTGTGGGGTCTATGTTAATCATAGAAGAAAACGCAAGAGCTCCACCAAGTCCTTCTCCGATGAATCGGAGACCTCACCACATCTTTGGAAAGGGCTCCCGGTGCTAGTGACGTTAATGAACAGCTTGCTTGTGGCAGATAGAAGCCCGCGGCTCTTGGAAAAATCGGCATCTTCGGTTTGTATGATTGTTGGAATGACCACCCGAATGGGTTAATGATACTTAGGGGAAGAAAGGGGTTCGTTTTCTTTCCTGTAATATCCCAAGGTCCTCTCTGATTCGTCGCATATGAAGTATGTCGTCAATGAAGGGTCGTTACAGCAGCTACTGCGATGATTTGATCTATCCATCCGAATATATGGATTTGAAAAGATATGTTGTGACCAACCGCAGAATGCTAAATCCATAAACACGCTCCACGCATTTTAGTAAGAAGCAAGTTTCCGGAATCCGGAAACCCCAGATTAGACGTCGAAGCTTGGTCGACCTGATGTCAGAGTCGATGGGCCTTGCCAGCAAACCTGACTTCCTTGAGTAGAAGCTACAACATGTCTTGGGATTCTGAGCATGATCATTGACTGAGATTGAGGCTGAACCCGCTCTGTGTGTCTTGCAGGGCTTTAATCAGTATTTAAGCCGCACGTAAGACCATCAATTCAAGGGCTTACTACGGTAGCTGTGAATGAGCGACTAAAGGCAAGAGAGTTAACGGAATCGACTAATTGCAGATCTCTACAATGACTCTCTACGGCTGAAGCTTGCTCAAAGCGAAACTCGGACTGCGAAGGAGGCCTTGATGTCTAAGTGGCGCTCAGCAGAATCTATATGTACGGCGTCAGTCTACCTTCGAGAACGAAGCCTGCAGATCGGATCTGCTGCGGCTGCCTTCCGACTTTCGGCGATGCACATTGGGTGGTAGGCTTTTGTGGGGAGCCAGACTTACAGAAGATCTCCCTAAGCTTGTCAGGCCGCCCTAAGGGCCTATCCCCAGACGTGACGCGAAGCGTTGATGTATGATCTTGGGTTTGTGAGTAACTTGCAACTTGGTTGATCTGACGAGATGGTGCGCCTTCGGTAGCTTGCCTGGCTGACCATGTGTTCCGATTGGAGACGGAGGCTATCTACACCTCGATGAAGAGCTACTTTGGTAAAGCGGTAGTACAAATACAGATTATGCATAGACGGATGAGGTTCTATCGATTTAAGAAAACAGCAGCTGGTTCTATAGAGGTAAGATAGACGAGGTAAAATTAGGAAGGTCCGGAAGGATGAGACTAAGAGTACGGAAAGGTTCATAACCAACAAACCCCAAACGGCTATCATAGCCTACATTATCTACAGCCGCACCTCATAGAAGAACAAGATACCATCTTCTATAACATGCAAGATATACTGACCTATTTCGGTTTCGAGACAGACTTGATTGTAAGCTTAAACAAAACGGAGAGACAAGGGGTAAGACTCAGTGGCTGTCTTTCATAAAGAACCTTCCAGTCCTCGCCACTTCAAGAATCGTGTTTACGTCGCCAGGTATATGTGATCTCCAAATGTTGTGGTCTGACAAGTCTACCATCAAGAACCTCCTGCCTTTCCTCTTTTCTTTACCTCTCGAACTGTTCGAAGGGGGTGAAGGCGATACGCCAGCGCCACTGCTTTTATTATATCTAATAACCTTTGTTGCAGTTCGCTCAACCAGATATCCTACCTTGCACTGCAAGCAAGTATACCCGCTTCATTACCTGCGCTTCCCGGCACTCTACTTACCTAAGGGAGGAAATTGCAGCATGCTAAATTGGTAGGAAATAAATCTGTTAAACATCGAAGAGCCGTCGAGCCCCTCGTTTGCCTCACACTTGGCTCAAAAAACTAGTAATAATAGGCTTGCAATGACGAAGATCCGACTAAGGTCGCTCCTCGAACAGATTTCGCCATTGAGGCCGCACGACAAATGCTCTCTGAAGCACATTAAGACCGTTTCACACCATACTGTCCTCCTTTCCAGAACTAAGCGGTATGCGTAAAGGGAGAAGGTGATAAGTAAGTGTCTCATCTACTCAGGTCACATAGGAATTCGAGCATTGAGGAGTGAAGATCATTGCTGCGCTGTACAGGTTGAGCCAATACCGCCGAATACAAATGATCTGCTTCATGACACGCCAAAACAATATACCATCCATACTACCTGTCAATTGGTCTGGCATCATAATCGGGTTTTACGACGACTTGGAGCGATGCGGCGACGAAGACATGGTGGCCTTTACACCTCATCGCCTTCTATATGTTGTTCGAACATATGACTTATAATCAGGCATTTGAAATCTTGTCTTTTTGAAGTTTTGATGTGGTCGTGTATTTCCGTCGATTGGGGATCATCCTCTATCGAGTGGGATCAGGCAATACAGACTATCAAACATCATGTTATTCGATAACAGCAAGGGATGGACCAAAACATAGAATTATAGAACACTTTCACAGTTTTTATAAGCACCCCATGGTAGCACATGGTGAGATTAAGAGCTAGCTTACAAAATGTACATATGTCTCATATTTACATGGCATGACAGCACAAGGTAAGCCATACTTCACATATAAATCAAGCCTGAGAGTGCTTCTTGACCACTTCCACCACCTCTTGCAGCCCTTTGACAATCACAGTTGGCCTTCCCAAGTCCCCTTCAACCAGTTGATCTGTCCAGCCGTTTCCAGCTCGATCAACCCAGGCGGCCTGCATCCCTACGGATCGAGCACCCACAATATCAAACGGATTTCCACTAACCAACCACATCTTACTCATCGCTTCTTTTGTGTTTTCCTTACCCACCTTCCCAGCAAGGTGGTAATACGTTTCAATACTTGGCTTGAACTTCTTCACTTCTTCGACAGTGACGATGTCCTTGAAAATCGAAGCGTGAGGGCCAAGATCTGGAGATGACCTTACCGAGTTTGTAACCATCTCATTGGTACCATTGGAGAATATCACAGCTGTGATATTGGGAGCTTCTGTAATTGACTTGAGAGCTCCGGCTACATCAGGGAATGTAGATAACGAATCGTAGGCTTTCATTAGAGATTCGATGGATTTATCATTTAGAGAGACCCCTGAGTCTTTCAGGGCATGACTCAGGGAATTTCGTGTAATGGTTGAGAATGGCTCATATTGGTCTATCACAGTGTCAGACTCATGAGGGCGGAGAGTAAGAATTCAGGTTATGTACTCATGCTGTTCAGACGCCATGTGTATTCCAATTGGTAGCGTCTCCACAATGCAGCTAGGCTTGTGGCTTTTTCACTCCCAAAATGAGTGGAGAGTCCTTTGGCTACAGATTCGGTCGATAGAAGGGTCCCGTAAAGATCGAAAGCAACAACAACGTTCTCGTTTGATGGCATCTTGTTTGCAGATCAACGTAAAAGACAATGAAGGGAAGGTAATTTCTAAAAGGTTTGCAACAGCGGGGCTCTTTATCGATTAGGCCTTCTTGGCGGCAATGACGTAGCCGCCGGAACTACATAAGGTACCTCAATTCCCGACCTCTGATGTCGATATCGGTCACATATCTCGTCGTACTGACAGCAGCACCATCTCCATGTCAGATGAAGAACATCGAGGCAATTATGAGACCTTTCGTGATTGTTTCTCTGGGCCAATCGTCCACAGACTCCTCACAAGACCGGCAAAGCCCGTGAACAAAAAAGGTGCGAAGAACCGCAAGAATGCGGTAAGAGGTGCCAACTATGTCGAACAGGAGGTTGGCAATGGGGCGGAGGATTTGACTGACTTTGTAGATGTATGAGCACTTCCTCAATCTGCTAGAACAAAGCACTAAAAGCCTTTAGTTCCTGGCAACAGAGTTGTTCGACTCATTACCGCGAGACCTACAAACGCTGTCATATTCGGCTATCCAGAGGGACGGTCGCCTCGCTAAGGCTTACAACGATCCAATATCGTCACAAACGATAGAATGTATCTTGTCAAGCATCCCATCTTCTGTGGCCGATTCCCTCAAGACCTACGCCATTCTCCTTGACCCCTCAGATCTGCCCAAACTTCTCACCCCTATATTTCAAGACTACGTAAATATCGTCACAGCTTCACCTCCCGTGTGGTCATCCACCCGCGCATCCGCTTGTGAGATCTGCGATCGAAGCTGGATACCTCTGACGTACCATCACCTCGTGCCGAGACAAATACATACAAAGGCTATCAAGAGAGGTTGGCATGAAGAATGGAGGTTAAACAGTGTGGCATGGCTTTGTCGAGCTTGTCATAGCTTTGTACATAGAGCTGCTAGTAATGAAGAACTGGGGAAAGATTACTGGAGTGTGGAGAGGCTAATGGAGAGAGAGGATGTGCAAAATTGGGCGAAGTGGGTGGGAAGAGTAAGGTGGAAGTCGAGATAGTGGCCACGTAAACCATCCTAACTGGGGCTTACTAGCAACCTGGACCGGAAATCCTAATGATTCGGTCATCATTTCCCCTGGATCACAAAATCATTGCGAATGGTCAGACCCATCAATGGAGGTGGATCCACGCGCTTGTGGGTAGCCACTTTGACCATAAAGTGCAGACATCACCAGTGGTAAGGATAAAACCTTCCAAGCTCTGAAGGTAGTCAAGACTGGCGAACCATATCCTGACTGGTAGACGAAGGTCTTGGGCGATGATTATATGGCGAGGCCCAGGCTGCCTTTACAAAGTCCAGGACCGTTTACATCGAACTACTACGCCAAACACGAGTATCAATCGCACAGACATATCTCACCTACAATTCGAAGCATCTGAGCCGTGACTGGAAACTTGGATTTCCTCATGGAGTCCGATCTCAGCGAACCTTCTCCTGTTCGGATGCTAATGATCTCCTTCATACTATGGCTTTGGACTAGTGTCTAAAACAGCTTTCTGGTTCGACAGTGCAATATGTCGCTAGATCGATGAACACCCGGTCACGCCAGTTTTAAAGTGTATGTCAGTATCTTAATTTATAGCTTATCACTCGAATTGTCAATGCGTATGCAATAGGTATCTACTCTCCTTCATATCATTCTATCATATCACACTATCTTGCCCCCATCTCGACCAGTATGTGACAAGGTGTTTCAAGATACCTTCTGCTGCCACCATAGCTTTTGGACTATCTGAATGCAATCTCGTATCGTACCTTCAGTACTGACCCTCTTGGTTCTATCAACCTACACAACGGAACAGCAAAGACTACCATTTCGGCGAAATTTCGGAAACCCTCTAGCGCTGATGTGAACAGATGGAATCGCCATTCACCAATGACGATGGACGACAAAGACGGGCGGTATTCACAACAACTTGGGATCAACAAATACCTCTGTCCGCCCGTAAAGCCTTACCACCACCGCCTTCGTTATCAACGAATGCAGGTGCTGGGACCACACATTGCTTTGTTTGTCCGGCATTGAACATAAGGATCAGATCTTCAGCTGCCGCTCTTTCATCGATCGTTTCCAGAAGATTCATCGTCCACTGAGTTGTTGTACCGCCTACCGCCGCAATTGTCGCGATTTCAGCAGACCGCAATCATGCCAGTAAGCCTCTGCAAATCTTCTTCAACTCCTACCGCCTACGTATTTCACATCAACTGATTTCATCACCAGGGAATTCTCGAGCTCTATGTCACCCACGCCAACGATTACGTCAACGGGAATGTGGCAGCCAACACGGCCTTCAATATTTCACGCGCCAAACTCGAGTTGACGATTATGCGCGAGCTAGACAAATCCACTTTACCAACCGCGTACAAGTTGGCGTGGTTTAATGCTGTCAGTACGCCTGTACATCTGCTTCGTGCGGACTGTGAACAATTTGTCCCCCTTAGAACACGTTATGCTGGCTTTTGCAACATTGGTCCCGTCAGAGCGATAATACCGAACCCGTACTTCATAATATTTGATTCTTTGTCTGCGATACAGTTTTACCACATCCGCCGATGAACGGTCTTGCTTACACTACGCTCACAGATTCTCACATCGGACCTCTCAACCTCCTTCTGGCTCTCCGTTAAAATCCAACACTCCCTTCCCGAGTCCTGCATAGCTCGCTATGTCCCCAACTCCTCCCTTCTTAGCATAGAGGCGCCCCGCTCCGGCATCAACGAAGCTCACACCACTCCGTCTAACCGCTCTCCCACTGTCGAATCTTCAGCAAGCACTATAAGTGCACCTGATGAAACAAAGAAAACTCACCACGAGCGGTACAGCAGTGGCATTGCAAGGGGTGGCGAAACAGAACCACTCAAGCCAATAATCAAGCCCGAAGAGGTCTGGCACGGAGAGGACCGCCCTGAAGTATTGGAAAACGATAAACCACGCCCAGTCAATCGGCGAATCAAATATCCTAGGATGTCAACTGGTGGGAAAGCACCACGACGTAACGCCAAGGTCAAAGCAAGAGCGAAACCAAACCCGGCGCCGAAATCTAGGGTTGGGAAGCCGAAGCCGACACCAAAGCGAAAGAGAGCAAGTGAGGGAGAAGCTACACAGGCGAGTAAGGCGACGAAGGTGGCGAAGGGGGGAGTTTGAATAGAGTGGCGGCTGCGTTATTTCCGGGGTAGTCTAAGGGTGGAAGAGACGAAAAAGATGATTTGAGGCGTAGTAATATTCGCAGCACAGGCGGACGCGATTACGCACTGAGAGACATGCTGAACGAAGACAGTAAATAAAAAGTCTCGCAGTGCTCTTACCGGCAGGTTTTCATTAAAGCAACACCTCAACTCCACCTTCCATCTTCTGTAACAGCAACTCCACTCGCATAGTTTTGTCAATGATACAACACCCACCAGTCAGTCAGTCAGTCAGTAACCCACGCACGAAAAACAACCAACGAACTATCCTCCTCCATCCTTATTCCTCCCTTTAAAGCCCACTCCCCAAATCACCCACCAGATGCATACACACCATCCCATTCACCCACCCCATAGTATCCTTTATAACCCACAAGACTAACTAACCACCCAACCAACCACCCAACCAACCACACACACCACTACAATATCCTATCTATCTACCACTATCTCTGCATTTTTTTTTTTCAATCCCTGCCTTCACTACCTACCTACCCTCCCACCCACCACCACAACAACATATAAATTAAACCAACACGCTCTTATCCATCTGAAACACGACTTTTGAGTCAGTTCGGTAGTTGGTGGTGGAGCGGTGGAGGGGTTGGGGGGAGGGATTTTGGGGCGGGGGGTGAGGGTGGAGAGGTGAAGGAGAGGTGAAGGGGTGAAGGAGAGGGAGGAGAAGAAGAAGATGGAGGGAGGAAGAGATGAGGGATGGTGGGAAGGTAGTGGTAGGGATGGATGGATGTATGTACATATGCGAAAACGTAGGTCGCGCTACCAAAGCGAAAGCAACAAGAGAGCCGAGCAAAGAATCCCCCCTCTACGTTCCTGCGTTATGTACACTGTCACTGATTCCCTGATCGCGGTCCCGTATATATACACACGACCCATCTGATCTAGGCCTAGTCTTACATGTACTTTACCAGAGATGCCCGAAGGGAAACTTTAAAGATACCTCTTCTCCACCTTCTCCTCGTAGCTCTGCACCTGATCGCCGACCTGGAACTCCGTCCACTTGTCAAAGCCCATGCCGCACTCGTTCCCCTTGCGCGTTTCCGGCACGTCCTTTTTGACGTTTTTGAGAGAGGTGAGGGTACCTGGCTTACAGTTAGCAAACCATTCTACGTAGACTGGGGGACGAAAAGTAGCGACATACCATCATAGACGACGTTTTTTCCCCTCAGCACCCTAACTTTAGCGCTCTTGCTCACAACCCCGTTCCTGACCCTGCACCCAGCCACAGGCACCATCAGCCGCCCCCTGGCGTTAATCTCAAACACCTGCGCCACTTCTGCCTCTCCCAGCACCCGCTGCGTCACCAGCGGCGGCAACATTTCGCTCAGCTTCGCCTTGACATCATCCACAAGCCTGTAGATGATATTCTCCTCGAGGATGCGCACCCCCATCTGTTCCGCCATGCGCCTCATCGCCGGCTCGATAGACACGTTGAAAGCGATGATTTGGCCTTTGGCAGCGGCAGCGTGCTCAATGTCGAATTCAGACACAGGGCCGACGCCAGAGCGCAGGATGTGTGCGCGGACCTCGGAGTTTCCGAGCGCGGCAATGGAGTCAAGAACAGCTTCGACGGAACCGGAGACATCGCCCTTGATGAGGAAGAAGACTTCCTTGATGCTTGGCTGTTGGGTTGGTTTCTCTGCTGGTGTTGCGGGAGGAGCGTTTTCACCGGCTTCTTTGGCCTCTTCTTCAAGCTTCTCCTGCGCCTCGCGCTTCTCTTGCTCGATGCGGCGGGCTTCGTTGACGGCGGTCATGTCGGTGGCCATTTGGGATCGTTCTAGATCTTCGCGGCGGAGCTCAACCGCGGATTTGGCTTGCTGTTCGTCGACGGCTTGGAGGACTTCGTCGCCGGCGGCGGGTTGTTCTCTCCATCCGTCGATTTCGACAGGCGTACCTGGACCAGCGGAGGGGACTTGGACGCCAGCTTCGTTCTTAAGGCTTCGCACTCGGCCCCAGGTGGTGCCGGCGACGATGACATCACCAGATCTAAGCGTACCACGCCGGACAAGCACTGTAGCAACTCGGCCTGCCTTCTTTGTTGTGGCTTCGAGAACCCAACCTTCGGCTTGGCCGTCAGTCTCGGCACGCATGTCTAGTATGTCTGCAAGAGCGACGGCCGCGTCTTCGAGTTCTTCCATGCCTTGACCGGTCTTGCCGCTGACACAAACAACCTGCGTATCGCCACCATAGTCTTCAATCTCAACACCGTATCTCGCCAAATCCTGCTTGACACGACCCACATCTGAATCCTCCTTATCGACCTTGTTGACAGCGACAATGATTGGAACCTTGGCGGCTTGAGCGTGCTTGATCGCTTCAATGGTCTGCGGCTTCACACTATCATCTGCCGCTACAACTAGGATAACAATATCCGTGACATTGGCTCCCCGTTGCCGCATACTTAGAAAAGCGGCGTGGCCAGGAGTGTCGAGGAATGTAATGATCTTTCCAGAGGGCATCTGTACCGAAAAGGCCCCAATATGCTGGGTAATGCCACCAAATTCAGATGCTGCGACGGATGATTTGCGCAACCAGTCCAGAAGTGTAGTCTTTCCATGGTCAACGTGTCCCATGATGGTTACAACTGGTGGTCTGGGAGGTAAAAGAGATTTATCTTCGGCAGGAGGACGCGCCTTTAGATCTTCACTGGCACCATGGTTGATTATGGGCTCGAAGTTAAATTCTGCAGCAATGAGACCCGCAATCTCGGCGTCGAGCACATGGTCGTTGTTGATCTCATCAAACCCCAAGGTACGCATCCTGCTTGCAAAATCTTCCACCCGGACTCGTAAGACAGCGGCCAGATTAGAAACACTAATGAATTCTGGCAGATAGATCGGCGTAGGCGGAGCGGCTCTCCTCTGCATGGCTTTCTCCATTTTGCGCTGCTGCCTACGCTCAATCTTGGCAGCTGCACCATCATCCTCATCTTCTTCAAACTCAGACTGAAATTTTGTTCGTTTCTTTCTCATTCTGTCTCTCCCTCTAGAATAAGTGGAAGACTCTGATTTGAAACTTCGGTTTGACGATTGCAATTCCTCTAGAAACACATCATCCTTGCCCCTTGACTTCTTCTTTTCTTTCCTAGGTTCTCGCGTCTCCGATCGCTCAGGGTACTGATGCGCAATATACTGAATAGGGACACGTTCAACTGACGCACCGCTGGGGGCTAGAATAAAAGGTTCTTCGGGCGATGCGCGAACTTCGTCGGATTCGAGGTTTCGAGATGTTCGTTCTTCGACAAGAGGTGGACTCCATGACGTCCAACGACCCTTTGCAGGCTCTGCACCTATTGAAAATCTCTCACCGCGTGACAATATAGGAGGGTGCTGATTTGTTTGTCCTCCAGCGGGCGTACTGGATTGGACCTTCTCCGTCTCTATACTCCTTTGATTTGGACCGCTTCTTGTAGATGTGTGGTCTACTTCTCGTGTGGGCGGTGAATTTGGACCGCTTTCAACTGGCGTAGGCTTCCAACGGCTCCAGCCTCCGCTGGAATTGAAAGCAGATCTTGCAGCTACAGGTTGATCAGCGGATTCGCCTCCCTTGGTCCATTGTGGCTGCAAGGTCCAAGGGTTCATTTTGCTGGAAGGCTTGTATTTAAGATTTTGGATGTCCTTAGACGCAGGCCTTAAATCTGCAGTCGATCCCTCTTTAGTTTCCTCCGACTTGTTTTGGCTGCCATGCAGACCATCGTCCTTGGAAATTTTACTATCCGCATTAAGCCCAATGTATCTGCCGTTCTTGGTTTGTTCCAACCGCCCTAGCCTCTCCAATTCCAATATCGACGAACTGGTGTCATTCCCAGATGCAGCGGACTTTTGAGGCTCCATAGATGACCGAGATTTAACAGGAGCTTTGACATCGGTGGGGGGTGCTATCACCTCGGCTGACTTACGTCTGATGTGTTTCCAATGTTGAGCAAGGTCGCTTCTGTCTTGTTCGGGCTCTATGGAATTCAGGTCGTGAGGTGTCTTATTTTGTGAAGTCTTAGCGGAAATACGGTCATCTAGAAATCTATCACGTGACCCTGTTTTGGGAGCTGCGACAGGTTGAGAGTTATGCGGAAATGCAGACCTATGTGGTGATCCCTCCCACATGGTTTTAGGAGGCACCGTATGTTCGGGTACCCATTCCGAAGCCGGTGCCGACTCGTTGCTGAGGATGCCATGACTCTGCGTGCTTCGGGGTGGGAATGTAGATTGTGAAGCCGGTTTCGGAGGTGGTGCAGGACTATGACAGCTTCGGCATTCTTTGCTCAGGCGATGATTCGTATACCCGCAAGAACAATACCAATTAGCCGATGCATTGGTATTGATGGCCCTCGGGCCACGAGCACTGCCGTCCAGTCCTCTGTCCCGTTCGGGATCCCTCCGAGCGATCGTGAACCGGTTGTCGCGCTGAATTTGTTGCTGTTCGGGAAGTGGTGGCGCGGATACTGTCCTGGCAGACCTTTGCAAAGCGTATCGCAGTTGTTTCTCCTCTGGAGTCAGTGCACCTACGGGTGTGGTTCGTGCCCAACCGCTACCGAAACGAGGAGGTTCCCTGGGTGCAGGGGGGCCTTCGCGCTCCACAGGCGGGGGATGATCATCTTCCAGTGATGCTACCGCAAGTCCTGGCGGCTTTTGAACGGTACGAGTCGAGTGAAGTAGACGTCGTTGGCAGGCTGGAGGTCTCGCGGATGCACGTTGCAATCGAGTGACGCAGAAGATACATACATCTTGAAGCTTTGGAGTCTGAAGCAATTAGGGATATTGTTGTGATAACCATCAGTGATAGGGGGGTTCTTTATTTACTTTTAGAGCTTGCGTAGGCATGCCGTGAAATCAGGAATACTTGCACCATCGATGCACGTCAATGTGAAAAAAGTTTGGGCCGCCCTCATAGATAGTAGATAGGTGCACTCAAGTGGGTCGTGGTCCACCGTACCGCAAGTCCTGACCATAAGTATGTGACTAAGACACGCTAAGCCCTGCCAAATCAGCTCACACTGCCACGGCCCCCAACTGCCCTGTACAAAGCAGCCCTGTCTTGCCTTCTAGGGCTCATCATTGCATTATCACGTTCCTCGCCTTTACCGCCATGCATGCGATCTTGTCCAAAGTACTCCGTACTCTCGACAAACTACCTGCCTGGATTTCAACTCCACTGTTGTGCTGAAGCTGTAGACTAAGTAGTGTGATGGATCGGGTGTAACGTTGGAATACGGATTTTGGCTTATCTGTCGTGCAGGACTAATCTCAGCAGGCTCACAGCAAGCAGAATGGCTAGGCAGGCAAAGATAATTCGTGGCACATAGACACGTAGCAACGTGGCTGAAGATGAGCATGTCTTGATGCCCATAAGTTGTCCCCCCACCTTAAGGTATTGATTACTGAACCAGGCATTTCGAAGCTACCTTAGTGAGATGGTCAACTCTGGAGACTGGAATACGCCCTCAGCTCCCTCGTCTTTGCACATGGTTCCATAGGCCAACCTCGCAAAGCCTTCCTGTTACCATTGTTTTTCGTTTCCTGCTAAGCTACCTATCTTCAGCCTTTCTCCCAGCCGGGGTAGTCGTGAGTAGGGGTGTCCTAGGGGACGAATGATGAGGATGAGTAGGCAGATTCGCCATGCTTACGCTCGTATGATCGTATCCAAGACGGAATAGTCATCTCTACATAGCCTGAATACGTAGCATAGATTCTTCTGCTAGTCCTTAGCCTCAATCCGTTCCACGGTTTTGCCTGTTTTGCGTTTTTCTTTTCCTTCACTAGAAACTATTTAATTACTCGTTCCCTATTTCCTGCTTCCGCAATATCTGCACACCGCCCTACTCTTTAACAACCTTTGTGTGACTTCCACAAACATCTTTCACGCCTTACTCTTATGCACGGTGCCATCACTATCTCAATCTTTGTCCACGGTTGTCCCTCCTTCCTTTGTCCACCCCCGCAAGGCTCCGCTACTTCCTAAACTTTCTTAACACTAACATCGACCTATAATCAACACGTCAAGTCTTCAGAAGAAAGACGAATCATGCCACGACAATACTCAGTGCTGCTCATCTTCCCTCTGGTGTTTGTCGCATTCCTCGCCTCATTGGTAAGCGACTATCAAGGTATGGAGTGGAACAAACGCGCTAACGGCTGCGCGTTTAGTACATTCTTGATTATCCTCCTCTGCCTGATCACCTCGGGAAGGCGTCTGGCTATATCCCTTGGGCGAGCAAAGGCACGGATTCGATGCCGAAGACTGAGAGCAATGACTCACGTTTCAAGCCTGGCGAGGTAGTAATGATAACAGCAAGCTCTGGCACTGGAGGGTTGGCGGGCGCCCCTGGCTTGAAAGAGATGGTCTATGAGAACAGGATGTCTTACGCGGAACGATGGGGTATGTCGAACCCCTCCTGGTGGACCCATACGTAAGGCTCATAAGTCACCTTGTAGGCTACGAGTGCGTATGGGCAAACATAACAAGCTACGACTTTGGTGCGAAGATCTATTGGAACAAAATTCCTATCCTACGAGACGTGTTTGATCGATTCCCCAAGGCGAAATGGATATGGTGGCTCGACCTTGACATCATAATTATGACGCCCTCCCTGGACCTGCATACACACGTACTTTCAAAGGAAGGAATGCTTGAACACATGCTTATTGACCAAGAGATTGTCGGTGTTGGTGGCGGCCCGCTTGGCTTCAAGACCCTTGCTGACCCCAATCCGAACGACATGAACTTCCTCATTGCACAAGACTTCTGGGGTCAGAACGTTGGAAGTTTCCTGATGCGCAGGGGCGACTGGTCAGACTGGGTGCTCGAGATGTGGGCGGACCCGTTGGCAACGGCGAAAGATTGGGTATTCCCAGAAAACGACGGATGGACGCACCTTTTCAAGAACCATCAAATTGTCCGGGACCACACGGCGATTATGAAGCAACGGGCACTGAACGCTTATCCAAATTACAACGATCTCGGCGAACATTGGGAGCAGGGTGATCTTCTCGTTCATTTTGCTGGCTGTGGGAATAATGAGAAGTGTCCTGAGCGATGGGACGAGATGTGGGATAAGAGAGAAAGCTATGATGTTCCTGAAGCAGTCAAGCAAGAGTTGGCCAACGGCACGGCGAGAATTGAGACGATGCAGAAGGGCGATCCATCCACCTAGAGTTCCTGGTATACAAACTTGGCCTTACTAAATGATTCCGACAACCTCTGCTTGTGGGCATCTTCAGTACCACGGGCTCATATCGAAACTCGAAGGGTTCGGTAATGACACTCCAGTGCATGAGATTATTTCTACCAATGCAGCTGAATCTGGAAATTGGCCTGCAAAACTTGAACGACTCATCGCCAGGTCCATGAATCGGAATGCCGACGGTGACCCTACAGACATAGCCTCATATCTCTACCTACTGAAAGCCTGTCGCTTTCCTAAACCTCATGCCATCCGCAAAGTAATGTCAGTCCGCGTGGCTCGTCAAATTGCTGTATGACCTCAGTCGCACTCTGGACAACAACTTCCAGCTTCGGCCCCGGCTTAAAGTATCCCACCATCTTATTACCACCACTTATCACGGACATCTATTGTACACAAAGCAGCCCACCTTGGACTCGCTTCAGGGAATCAGTGAGCCATCGGTTCCAACGGTGTTACTATGACAGATGAGATGGTTGCTCAGGATAACGCTCATTGGATCAAAAATACACGGCTAGCATCTTACACAATGGTACCTGCACCAAGCTGTACCCGAGCACGCTCCGTTGCGACACAAAGCCCGGTTTCAACCCTTACAACACTATTTCGGTCAATCCCAAAGCCATCGATCTGGCTTCCAATAACCGCCGTAGCTTTAGGTAGATACGAGTGATTAAGCATAGAGCCTAACCCTGTACATACTACTCCATCTCTAGAAGCTCTCAGACCCCAAAGGAAAATATGTTGGCCTGCATACCTGCAGTATAAATCCTGCACTTCACAAAGCTAACTTCCCTCCTCCTGAACATCTAATCTCTTATCACCACCCCTTACCCCCAACTTTGAATACCCATATCATAACTTCCTCTCAAAAGGGACATCCCCCTCACTTTCATTCCCCCCTCTTTCCCTTTCCCTTCCCCCCCCCTTCTAACCAAGAAAACCCAGCCCCATCAGCAAAACGCCCCGCCCACCTCCCACACCAACCAACCAACCCTGCCCCTCCAAAAATCGTGCATGACACAGCAGCCTACATGTACTCGTACCCTTGCCTCAAGCGATCCAGCCTCGGATCTACAATTTTCCTTATACCCAGTGTCTGGGTCTGGAACATCTCGGCGCATGGTTGGGGGCCGAAACGGAGTTGAACTCTAGGGTGAAAAGCGAGCTATGGTATCATTCCAACTCCCTTTGGGGGGGGAAATGGGGGGGAAAAGATCTGGAGTTCCGTCGTTTCGAGGATTTTTTTATAATGGTTGGGCTGAGGGTTTGGATAGCGATGGCCGAGGGAGGTGAAGGAGGAAGTCGAAAGAAGCTGTAAATATATATACAGTATATAGCCCTCGCTTCGCTTACATGAGTTTTCGCCGGAACAAAAAGGTTTGTGCTGCACCTCATTCCCGTTCACCCCAACCAACCCAGCCACCCAACCACCCTTTTCTTTTACTCCTTCCTAGATATGATCTCTGTTTTCTTCTTCTTCTTAATTCAACGTGCGTTTCTAGACTTCTGTTTACTTCGTTGGCTCATTTTTTCCCTTCTACTTTTGTAGATGGTAGATGGGTGCTTGCTCATTTACTCGTTCATTCATTCATCTACCTAGGCGCATGTAGAAGAGAGTTTTTTTCTTTTATCACTTGTCATTCTTTGATGGTTGTTTTTGTCCAAGGTGCTAGAGATGGGGTTTGGAAAGCGAAGTTTCGAGCTCGACTGGGATCTGCGATGGTTGGTGTGTGTGTCGTGGGGGTCTTGAGCATGGAGGAGGAGGAGGAGTGGTTGTGAGTTCCAGTGGGGGGGAGGGGGAGGGGACAAAGTTCTAGGGGGAAGGGACTGGGAGGGAAGAGAACCAAGGGGGGGGGTAGGAGGGGATGGGGGTTTGTTAGAAGGTGGTAGGTTGTGTATTGGGTTTGGTGGCGATGGTGGGGATGATCTAAAGCAAGAAAGGAGGGAAAGGAAGGGGGTTGCTATACCTTGAAATCAAAATTCGGATGGCGGTAATGATGTGGGTACGGCAGGCACTGGTATAAGGATTGAGGATGGGATGTGGAGTATTGAAATTTTCTTGGAAGAAGCTGGTAAGGTTAGGGAAAGGGTTGCAGTGTTCTTGAGTAGATTGATATGCATGGGGTGTTTGGTTTGGAGATGTTTCTCTCTGGCGAGATTGTTGGAGAAAGAAGAGGTTAGCGGTGCAACAAGTTGAAGGTGCGCAATCTTCTGATGAGGATCTGCAGCACGACCCACATCCGCATCACCTCATCCATCTCATTCCGCTTCTGATCAAACCCAGACCAAAAGCAATGAATGAAATGAAGCACAGATCGTAAACTAGACGGATCCTCCCAAAACTTCATTCATTAATGGTAAGAACTTTTGATTTTTATCCTTGCACAACAGCAACAACAACAACAAGCCAAAAACCACCCTCCCACCAACATAACATACCCCCCCTTCTCACATCCGCTAGCACAGATCTGCATCTGTGCACCATCATAAGCGAAACGAGCACATAGCATCAATCACCCATTGCAGCAGAAGCCCTTGTTGACAATCCTCGTCTTGGAATCTTTCTTCAACTTTGAAAAGTCCGGGAGAATGAGTGCGGTTTCGACCGTTGTTATATCTCACCCGTACCCTTCCCTTCATTGTTCGCCCTGACATTTGGGGTATCACAGGAACAGCATGAGGGTTGATGGTTTTTGCGGATGGTTGAGGATGCGGAGGGGGTTTGCGGGGTTTTGAGCTTTGGGTACGATTTCCTAAAACCTTCATCGGTGAATTTCTTGTCCATCTCATCTACATATCTCTTCGTCCTCATCTTCGTCCTCATCTTCCCCTTCCCCCTTCTTTTTCTCCTTCTCTTCGCAATCTGTCATCCCTCGAACGCACGAGCATCAGATGTTCTAGCAGAACAAGCGTCACCCTCTCCGCTTTGAGAGCGTCTTTCCCGATGAAGTGGGTTGTGGATTCCATTTAGTCGCTCTGAGAGCCAACTGCATAAAGAGAAAGGAAGCGTAACGGTGGGCTTTTCAGCGGGCGTGATGTCGAGGGGGTCTATTGCTTTATTCGATAGTTCTCCTTTGATAAAAGTTCGATTTCTATGCTATCGGAACCCTTGAACGCTGATTTTCTCTGTGGAATTTCTTAGATAGCAAGTCTCTCTCACGATAAGGTAGGTAGAAATATCTGGTGAGAATAACCGATCTGAATGCTACCGAAACCCTTGAACGCTGATTGTCTCTGTGAATTTCTTAGGTAGCAACTTTCGGTCACGATAGGGTAGGTAGAAATGTTTAATGCGAGTAATCGATTTATATGTTATCAGAATCCCTGAACGCTGATTGTGTCTGTGAAATTTCTTGGGTTGCAAGTTTCTCTCAAGATATGGAAGGTAGAAATGTTTGGTGCGAATAATGGTAGATGGGGTTAAATGTTCTGAGGCAGAGTGCAATTAAGTTTATTTCAGAGCGGTAGGTATTCTGATCCCTGAAGAAAACTTCGTTACCGAGTCTCTCTCGCGGTAGGGTAGAAAGTTACGTTTAGTGCGAACAATGATAGGTGTGGCAGAGGACAATTCAGTGTCTTCCCGAGCGGTAGGTATTCAGCTCCCTGAAGAAATTCAGCGGCAAAATAGTCAAATCCAGTCCATTCTTCAGGTTGCGCAATCTTTAATGTGATCCACAGTTGATATCTTTACGCATTTTGTCGTTCCGCTTTTTGTGAGAACAAGCCCGTGAGATGATGTACGAGTAGTAAGCAGCACGCCCTTTTCTGTTGAGGTATGACGACGACACTACCAGAACAAAGACTCTTGACATGCCAAAGAATGACGGCGTGCTATAGCACATAAATCATCGGAGTCGTAATATGTAACATCATCGTAACGAACCAACGACTGAGATGTTCACGCGCCACCTCGATATGATTCCGCTTCTTATTAGACTCGGACCATTAGAACTGAGGTGACGCACAAGAAGTCAGTAGTGCACTCTTCCGGTAGGATAATGAACTATCATGCGTAATGATACTTGAGACGTCAAAGAATAGCGACACGTCATAGTATCTATCCCGATTTTCGATCCTTTCGGTGCAGGATTTGTAGCATGAGTGAGTCGCAGTTGAAGTTCTTTACATCTTGCCTGTGTTCTTCCGCTTCTTATTCGAGTAGAAGTATGAGGTGATATATTCGTAGCATGTAGTGCACTCCGTTCTCTTGAGGTACGGCCAAGATACTATTCTCCCGACATTTTAAAGGGATTGCAGCACGCCAACTCTTGATGGTGTTGACGTCAACCTAGACGTTGAAGAGAAAGAAGAAGACGGGGTTCGATTCCCAAACATATTCTCATACAGCCCAATCCGCTTCTTCTCAGGGTAAAAGCACTGGGGCAGTGTTCAGGTAGTGAGTAGCGCACTCGCCGACACGGCCTATCTCAATGACGGTAATCTTCGTCCCGTTTTCGTGAGTAAAAGCTCAATCATTTTGACATCAATCTTCAAGTTCGAAGAAGAGCAAGGTTCAATGATTCTTAGCGCTTGTTCATAAGATGACTGATCCACAATAGAAAGACTTCATGCATCGTCTCATCGATATCAACCCGCATCTCAAGTCACTGAGGCGGCGTACATGTACTAAGCAGCGCGTTCATTTCTCGTAAGGTATAATGACGACCCTACCAGAGGTAGGATTCTCACACGTCAAAAGATGGCGGCTCGTTAAAGCTCGATGGTGTTCACCTCAATCTTCGATTTCGAAGAAGAGATGGTTTCAAGGATTTCTCTTCCGTGTTCTTTCATATTATAAACTTTTTCCTTCTGGAATGAAACCAGTGTGAACGTTTTCGGTGGATTAAGGACATGTAGGTTCGAGCCACAATCCTTGATGATGTACAAGTCGTAAACGGTGCCCCCTTTTCTCTTGAGGTAAGGCGTTAACGATGTTGCAGAGCAAAGACGTCAAAGGGTGATGAAATGGAATACCGGTGAAGAATTGCTTAAAGTAACGTTCGAAGTCTGGGTTCTGAGGTCCAGTATCGGTCTTCCGGTCAACCACTGTTGCTTTACTAGACACAAGCTTCCGAATGTCCTAGAGCTGCCCTGAGCGTTACGCAGAGGGCGATTTGTTTGTGCCGTGTCATAATTGTGGTTGACTCCAGGAGTCTGAAAAGCGTTGGATGAGCTGATCGTGTTCTGGGCAAGGGATGCCCGGAAAGATTAGCTAGGGCGTCACAGAGTCCTGCAGCCCAGCCGATAATGAAGAATGTACCGTCATCCTAACATTCACCCAAAAAAAGCTAAATAGTGTCGACAGAATTCACTCGCTTCTCCCATAGCTCGGTTTCCGTCTTTTGTAGATAGAAGGAACCGCTTCCTCGCAAGTGGTGTTATCCCGCCTAAAAGTGGCCTGTTCTATTGTCATTCTTAGACGGCGTAGATGTCTTCAAGTCTTGGTCAATATTTGCCATCTTGCATGTCAAGAAAGAGCAGCGCGTCAACTTCTGATGGTATAGTACCCGTTGGTCGCTGCCCTTGTCACTGCTGGAGCCAGACCAGTCATCAGGAGGCGAGCTTTACTCTTGACAAAACAGACCGGTCAATCCCGTCATTCACCATTCACAACGCTTTATATGGTACGGTAGCCAATTGACATATGATATGGTCTAGCAGAAGCGAGCGAGCAACATCTTAACAGAATTCGCCCTCTTGTTTGATGACGATTCGTCTAGAATGATGTGTTTCCCATAAAGACATAAGACGATTGGGTGACAATTGAAGAGGTAGAATTAGACGCCTATTTCTTTCTCTTTCCTGCGATGAGAAGACAAGGACAAGGCTGTTCGATATCGATGGCGTTAAACATAATCAATGTTGTCAATCTTAACGATGATGTCGATATCAGTTAACAACAAACTGCTGGTACGCTTGAACGTCAAATATCCGTACGAATGTGGTGATTGCAGCCAGAAAATGCGTAAAGAACGCAGAGAATGAGGCGACTCTCCTAAAGTCGATTAATTGAGCTAGTTGAGAAGCTGAGAGAACATCGCAAGACTTCATTCGGTCGCAAGTCTCATCTCGTGACTTGTGAAGCCGATCGAGGAAAGACATCATCGAAACGGCCGAGTAACAAGAGTCACGTTGATCCTCTTTACGGATCTCTGTCCACTCGGCTGTAAGTCTAAAGACTTTGGCTTGTGGTGTAAGGTGAAGTGAGGAAATAATCGATGAGGTACTATTCATATCACAAAAACCGCACTTTAGTAGACGATTTCGTGAAAGGTGGTCGCCGTTGCATTGAGATCATAACGAATTATCACGACCCCTGTAAGCTTCTGGAGGTCATGGTATTGTGCCTAATTTCCCCCACGAGTATATCCTTTGAGACTCTTTCGCCACCATAGTTGACCTCTTCGCACGAGGAATGGTGAGCGTACCACCCTGTTTAGGCGGCTGGGTGACTAGAGTTATCTTGAACCTTGAATCTTGGTGCTAAGCTTTGTCCACTTGGCGGCAAGTTCATCCGGCTGACTCTCGACGTAGATCGAGGGGATAAATAATGCTGATGAATTAACAAGCTATCACGTTGAAATAAGCGAGTAGTATTGTTGCTGTTCGTAAGAAGAAATCAAAAGGGTTCTGTTTCCTGGTTCAGGGTCCTTGTAGAATTCGATCTGCAAGCTTCCTTGCTCTGTTCACTGCGCAAGTGAAACATGTACTCAAGGGTATGGCAAATAGATTTGCGACGGTGACTCTCGGGTGTTCGATGTCCCTGCTGAAGACCGTATCATCTCGAACAGGCGTAGCATTTGACAGCTTTAGATCATGTTTGCCGCTCTGGAGTCTAGCTCTCAGTTGAGTGATGATCCTCAATGAAAGAATCTAAGAAGTTCCTTATCCGCTTCCCTTGGTGGTTGATGTTATCTCGAATAGGAAAAGTGAGGTGCCGAGATTTGATATATTATCGACCGTGTCATCAATGCGCAGTCCATGTGGCCGTGGTAGCTTTAGGTAGCCTCTACAGAGCTTAGATGAAGGTGATCCGAACAAGTGTGATCCCTAAAGATCGGAGGATAAAAAATCTCTTTTCATAGGCGTATCACCGTGGTAGAAGTCCCATTGGAACAACGGGGTTTCGTAGCTGGCGTGAAAAAGGGTTAGAGGCCAATTTGAAGATCTGATTGTCATCCGTCGCTCTTCAGCTCAAGGCTTTGGCTCGTCAAAGTCTGCATGCCAATTCTATCTTTGGCAAGTAGTCCAAAAACCAAAAAGACTCTACGTAGCTGCCAGGAAAAAGATGCCAAGGTAACTAGGATAAGTGATCAGGAGGGCTGTCTAAAGATGATGGCATATGCAGAGAACTTACTGCCATGTGAATAACCCGCGATCTCCCTTCACTTGATCTTCTATGTCAAGGATCAGGATGTTCACGCGTACTGTGGTCTGAGCCATGATAGCTCAGCTTGGCAAATACGGCCCTGGATGGCGAAGTGTCAATGATCGCTGACTTGACTCCGCCGTGGCTAAGCCGCTGGCACGGAGTACCATCGTAAACAATTTAAGGGGATGGAATACTCGTAGAGAGTCAATATAGTTCATCGGTAGTCCCTCGCAGACTGAAGAAGGTACTATCTGTAAGAATGTAGCACGTTGTGGTGATAGAACACGTTATCCAAGGGTATTAGAGGAGCTTCGGTGTGGAGGCTAGATAAATTGGATTTCCATAGCCGAAATTGAAAGATTTCAGTTGAACTTGCACAACCATAACCAAAGACTCGCAAATATTGTAATAAGTTTTCTGCCAATTCCTATTGGATTTTGGGTCATTTATCGTATTTATTTTGTTCATATAAGAAGTGATAAGTCTGATATATGCCTTCATGGTCAAAGCTGAATCAAGTTAAGTACCATTTGACTTCACAGTGTCAGGATCCGCTGACGAAGAGGCGTTTACAGAGGCCGAACTGGATACTTTGATCAATCGTAAGAGATGGCGCAATCCCCAATGACATAGATGCACCAAGCAGTCGACGATTTCGTTCGGCATCTCGTTCAAAGATTGAGGTATCGATCCGATTTCGACATGGAAGAATTCCGAGAGAGGTTTCTCGGCGGAAAAGATGCAGAAGCGGAGAGTTCGGAAAGAGGGACCTAGGAGAGTATAATCCAAGAGGAAGAGGCCCAAAAGGAGATGCTATACAGATGGAAGAGGGTGAAACGGAGAAGGTAAGCAGAAAGACGAGGAGCCCAAGAGGAAATGCTGAGAAAGAATTCAGACTCAAGAGGAAAGAACCCCCGGAACAGATCCAACCAGATAAAGCTCAGTTGGAGAAGATCAGATTGAAAAGAAGCCGAGCGTATGATCAATAACCAAGAAGGCTATCAATACAATGGAACACCGAGCCAACTGACCCTCAGCCCCCTATACCTCAGAAGGACTGAAGGCATACCCCATAAGTGGGTTGTATTTGAAAGCTCAAAAGGTGGGCATCATTGGGGTTTATATAGTATTTGCTCACCCCCTCCTGTCGCTAGTAGACATGAATGGTGCGTCACGATGATGGCAACGTTAGTGTGCATGCGACGTGAAGACAGTGAGCTACGGTTGATGAAGATTGAAGGGGTTATCACGATACGGCTGTACGGGATTGGGATTAGCTGTCGATCACCATAGGCGCGCGGCTGTCTCAGGCGTCTATACATCCAATGATGGGAACTACAAGAAGGAGTTTTATATTTGTCAGAGTTTGTGATAGAAGGGAAGGCATAAGACTAGAGACATTAGGCTCAGGTGCATGGATCACTTGGTACTACAAGGTTGGACTATAGAGAACATCAAAGGATAGGCACGATCCTTAGAAACAATGCCTCGCAGTGACGACGATTCCTCAGATTCAGACATCGGAGACTACACAACCACCAACGTCCTCCTCGGCTATGCCTCCAAAGAGCCTACTGACGACTCCTTCAGTCAGTTAGGAGGACATCCAGTAGGCCTCCTAAATCCCTCTATTTCCGCAAACTTTTTCTAATAATCATCTAACAAAAAATTCCAGACATGGCTGGACCCAAATCGTCCCCCCTCAGCATCTCTCGCTAAATGCAAATATTGCAAAAGTCTAATGAGTTTGTTATTACAGCTAAATGGAGACTTACCCGACCGTTTCCCGGGCCATGAAAGGCGACTTTATGTTTTTGGCTGCAGGGGGAAGACGTGCCAAAAGAAAGACGGGAGTATTAGCGCTATTCGTGGGGTTCGAGTGTCCAAAGCTGCAAAGGAGAAACCCGTTTTAGACCCGAAGAAAGAAAAGACGAAACCTGATCGAAAACCCGAAAACCTGGGTAACGCGCTTTTCAACTCGAACCCCTTCTCCGCATCAGGATCCTCGAATCCGTTCTCGACTTCCGCCGCGCAAAGCCAAAACCCATTTTCCTCATCCACGAGCTCAAACCAGTTCCAAACAGCGAATCTCGCCTCAAAATCACCTCAACAACCGCTACCAGAAATCTCCACACCTCCTAACCCACCTTCCATCTCCTCATCCACCTCCAAGGGCCCAGATCTCCCCACCACCTTTACCCGCGCCCTCTCCCTCTCCTCGCCTCACCCCAAACCCGGACATCCAACTCCAACCCCAACCCACGAACCCTGGCCCGTCCCCCAAGACTTCCCACCCCACTACCCCCCCTCCCACCTCGACGCCGACTACGAAACCCTCTCCACCCCCACCCCCACCACCTCCTCCACTCCGCAAATTGCCACTCTAGACCTGGAGGAACCAGCCACCGCCAGTGGCGCCGACACTTATGAATCCGATCTCGACAAGACATTCCAGCGTTTCGCAGACCGCCTGGCGCAGAACCCAGAACAAGTCCTCCGCTACGAGTTCGGCGGTTCTCCCCTGCTGTACTCTAACACCGACGCCGTTGGTCTCCTATTCTCCCCTCCTCCCCACCAAACCTCAAAGTCCAAAATCACCACAACGCACCGCCAATCCAACATCCCACCCTGCCCCCACTGCCTCTCCTCCCGCACCTTCGAACTCCAACTAACCCCCGGCGCGATCCTCGAACTCGAAGCCGAGGAGACGGGGGTGGATGGGATGGAGTGGGGAGCTGTGATTGTGGGGGTTTGCGCAAGGGATTGTGCTTTGGGCGGGGTGGGGGAGGTGGGGTATGGGGAGGAGTGGGTGGGGGTGCAATGGGAGGAGGGTGGGGGGAGATGAGGGGAAGGTGGGGAAAAGGCTTAAGAAGGCTTAAGGGATAAGGCACCCACGCGCTTAAGGAGATTTGCATTGCTGCTCAAGCGAATTGAAGAGGTCGAAAAGCTGCTTTTTTTCAAAATAGATGATACCGAAAAGCGAAGGAACACGACAGACAACAGAAGCAAATAAGGATATAAATACTGTAGTCTGGCACGAAAGAAAGTCGTAGATCCTTCAGCACAAGAAACGTGCAAAACAAAAGAACCGAAACGAGCAAATCACAGTTATTCGGCCCATCACTTCCCCCCCCCCCCCAAAAAACAGAAAAAAAGAAAGATTCCCCGTCGCACCCACCACACCACAAAACTCCATCCCTCACAATTCCCATCCCTCACAGTTCTGTCATTCGTTCGTTCGTTCATATCTCAAAAAAAAAATTAAAAAAATCAAAAAATCACATGCTTGGATCTATGTATAGGAATTAATCCGTCGAAATCCCCCCCAAAAATGCTCACAGAAAAACCGCACCAAAACCGCACCAAAACCCCTTGCGCTTTTCACCTATTCCCTATTCCCTATTCCCGCGTCCCCGAACCCACACACCCTCAAAGCTCCAAAAAACCCCTTCTTCCACCCCACTTCCACCCCACTTCCACCCCACCTCCCACCACCTCCCACCCCTCTCTCTCTCCCAACCCACACACCCCCCACCTCCACCACCCACCTCATCTCTCTCTCTCTCTCCCTCAACCCCCCCTCCCCTCTCACCCCGCCAACCTTTCCCAATTCTCCAATCCTCCAATTCTCCAATTCTCCCAATTCTCCCAATTCTCCAATTCTCCCAATTCTCCAACTCTCCAATTCTCCAATTCTTCTGCTCCTCGATATTTCACAATAGTATCGAAAATCTCGAGAGAGCCCGTTTTTTCGCAAAAAATGTGAGAAAGAGAGAAAGAGAGAAGAAACAAAAAGCTAGAGGAAGAAACGCGCCGTCGGGGGGTAAAGGGGGTTGAGAATCATCATGGATTTTCTTTCTGCGCGCTCGCTTTTTTGGGGGGGGGGGGCGCGGTTGTTGATGCTGTGGTTTTGTAGGATATATGTATGTATGTATAAGATGGGTTTCGTTACTGAGGCAAAATTGGAATTGGAATTGGAAAGGGGTTGGGTGGGCGGTGTAGGGTGTGTAAAAGTGCGCGTGGGATGGGTTTCTGGTGGGTTGGAGGAGTTGGGGGGGTGTTGTGGGTTGAGGGAAACAGGGGTGGGGGAAAATGAAAGGTTGAAGGGACGGTGGGACGGTGGGGGAATGGGAGCATCGAACCTCTACGTCCGCCATTCACCCTCCGCATCAACCATCCCAGCACTCACAACTCCGCCTCGCCCGCGGGCAGGAGCAGCATTTCACAAGATAACGAACGCGCTGCTAACGGTGAGAAGCGGTCTGGTCTATTTGGCTCGGGGGCCGTGATCATACTGTAGCTCTTGATGACCCCTTGTGCAAGAGCCGAATCTCTAAGCTTGTTGCTGGCATCGGGGTGTGGGCAATGTTTCTAGGGGTGAAAATACAGTTGTGAATGTTTTGGGTTGGGAAGGGGAATTTTGGGGTATAGCTATTCCGGTGCAATAACGCCCGAGGTATGAATTGTGCTTTTGAACTTTTTATGCACTGAAGAGGTTGGATGATATGAATCAAGCAGGTTGCTCGTATGCCCGCCGGACTACTCTGGCGAATTCTATTAATCGAGTTAGTCCATGTTTCCCAGAAACTCGACTTCCAAAACCATCTGTAGGCAGCCGCTTCGTGCGGGATAAAAGCGGTATAACGAAAAAGGTCAACTCACGATCGAACCTAACCTCCTCCCTAACCACCGTCCCCTTGGCCTCGTTCTCCTTATTCACCGGCACCACGACCATGCCCTCCGTATTCAACCCCCACCCACACACCTCGCCCACAAATCTATCGAACTCCGCTCCGCTCAAATTCAGCCACCCTTCTAGCACATCCCTCTCCACCGACCTGCAACACTGCCCCACAGCCACAGCAATGCGCACGCGCATTAATTCCTCAAACCCCGACACATCAGCAATAAGGTCGGCGTAGAGGTCGTCGCTGTCCAGCGTCGTCCAGAAGCCCTTGTAGTCCGCCTGGCTGAGCAGCATATTCAGCACATTGAGTTTCTGGACTGCTTCGCTTAATGGGGCATCGCCGACGACGGGACCGGTGGCGGAGGAGGACGGGGGCTGGAGGATGTGTGGGGGAAGAAGGTGGAGGCAGAGGGAGAAGTCGGGGGAGGGGAAGACGGTGAGGGATTTGGTGAGGATGTTTGTGACCGGTTCGTCGCGGGTGAGGGGGGGGTTGAATTGGTATCTGAGAGTTGCCGGAAAGGAGGGCGAATTATTAGCCAGCTGCAGAATTTTGGGGAAGTGGTTGTCAAGTAGGGGGGTTTGAAGAGGGGGGAGAGAGTCAGATAGAGCTAATAAAAAATAACTTCAGGCGCAGACCGGGCTGATTCAAGGCCCTTTGTTGGCCGCGCACTCAGGTAATAGGAAACGTTTGATCGATCATCATACTCCTTCTTGCACCTGCCAAAAACTTTTGAAAGACCAAACCCACAATTTTAGTAATGCCAGATTGGCATAGCAGTCATACGTCCTATCCTCGCATTGCTGCGTCACGTAGTCTTGGAATACAGTTGTTTTTTCCGGGTTGTATCGGTCCAGCCCGTTGAGGATGCGGTCGATGCGTTCGGGGCGGTCGGGGGCGTAGTCGAACGCGATGCCCATGGCTGCGCGGGAAGGGAGATTTGGGGGGGTGGACTGGAGGTGGGTTTTGGTTTCTTGATTGGGTTGGTGGGATTTCGTGTGGAGGATGCGAAATGCTTCAAGTGCGGTAAAGTTCCGCGCTTAGAGGTTGCAGCCGAGATGGATATTATAGAGGGGGAGAAACAGCCAATATTGCATCACGTATTCTTCACATAGGGTAGCTCAGCATGTAGGACGTATGCATCTATTAGAATTGACCTTTCTATTGTACCGTACGTTTGCTTGAACAATTACGTGCTAGTAATCCCTATCCTTGATGCAACTCAAACCGGGGTATCATTACACAAAGAAGTAAAGCGAACGCTGAAACGCTGGAATAACCCCAAAATGCATACAGTAACCGTCACCTGCCCCTCTTCAACCTCCATGCCGTACTCTAGCAGCTTCCGTTGCTCAGGCATCATCCTGTGTCGCCGCTTTGTCGTTGTGGTGATACGCAACGTCGTCGTGAGATTCATCGTACAGGCCTCTAACACCACCGTCAAGAATAGGGGCTTCAACTCTCATCCCGCCAAACTGCCGCCCTAAGATCTGGAGCAGATGCACGAAATCCTTGTGGAGTCGTGCAAAGAAAAGCTCGTCTCCAACCATTTCCGCTAAGCCTCTTGCTCTCATGTTGGCGGCACCGTTGCGTCGCGGGTAGCCGTCCGGATCCATAGTGCGTCCGGTCAAGAAAGAAGACACGGGAATGGCATTTTTGCTCTCTATTTTCTCGACCTCGTTCGTCTTGTCTTTTAGGATAGCACTTTCTGTGTTGGCCATTATACCAGCAGCAATGCGTTCAAATGCTCGCCATAGAACCGGCATCGCTTTAAATGAGCGTCCCGGGTCTTGCCCAGCGAGTGCGAGAAGGGCATAGTACCGTTGACGACCTCGAGCGTGTGGATCAGGCAGTCGGAACTTGTAGGCGATGGTGTAGCCAGCTATGGGGTCTCCAAAAGAGAGAGGACCGCACGTCAGACCACGCGGCAGCTGCTCACACGAGAGTGTTCGAATGCAAGCTCTTCGAAGCAGAGAGTATGTGTTGGACTCTACCGGGCTGGATGTCGTCAGGTAAGTCAGTGTGTGGGTATGGTCTGACGATCGGGATGAACCCGAAGCGAATGATTCTGGAGAGGATTGTGGGAAGCTTATATCGTCATCTCCGTCGAAGCTCCATTGCTGACTTGGCGAGGCAGGAACGGCCCATTTCGAGCGCAGAATCGGACTTCCATTCCTGCCGCCGCCGCCTATCCTGGGGCTTCCTGGAGCGCCAGACGGGAGTTTTGAGCTTATGGTTGACGGTATGCTAATGGTGCAGCTAACGCATCCACCTCCATCGCTGGGAACGTCATAGGGTTTGTGTCGCATTTTTTCGAAGCTGTTACTGCTGCTCGTAGGGCTCGTCGGCGATTGCAGGTGGGTAGCACCATCTAGGTGCAGCCGGGAGATGTCGTTGTCTTTGATGGTGTTGAAAGCGTCGCGGTTGAACCTCTCCGCAACCTCCAGGGAACGGCCATGCGAGGTTTGTGCGGATTCATCGTCCTGCTCACGGTTCGGCGCATCTGCGGCCAGATCCCCAATACTCGATGACACCGAAGGCAGCGGGTAGCAATTCAAGCACGAGACCGGTAGCACCTGCGTGCAGAGTATCGACGTCGGTCCATCGTTTTCGCAAAAGTGCGCAAGAGAGAGCTGTGAGCGTGCGCATCTGGTCAGCGAAGCGTTGCGCATGCAGTGCCACTATCGAGATCTTAGGCGCATCGCCGGCGCAGTGCAGCCCCTTGCGATTTCGCTAAGGCATCACAACCCAGGTTTGGGCACATCAACGCCAGGCAACGCACACCCCACGCACAGCAAGTCGCCGTCCACACACGCACACACAGATGACGCGACTTACAGTAAAGTCCATACTCTATCCCAACGACGACACCCTCAGCTATGCCACTCACACGTCCTGGCACCAACGCCACATGTCGTGTTCATCAGACGGCGGTGGGGGTGGAGATGTGAGGTGTTTGTGCTTTTCAAGGTTGGAGGGAGCATGTGACGAACAAAGGGCAACACGCGCGCACAATGTTTGATTGATTGATAGACGAGGAGGGGTGAGGATGATGGCTGGGCAAGCTTCTCCCTTGTATTATAAGTACTGCACCTTACGGTGTAAATTGTAATGAGCGGATCCTCGCGGATCTTGAGCGTGTTGTTGTCAGTCCTTGTATTTGCTTTCACTGCTCTACGGTACTTTATACAAACAGCCCCAGAAAGTTAAAACATGTGCTCGTGTGCTACGTTAATCCCTCGTGGCCATTTTACGGATGTAGTAGGGCCGGGATGCGGACGCGCTCCAATAGCTTCGGTTGTTTCTTTTTATTTGATTCTTAGTTCTAAGGCATTCTTTACCCACGGAGGTGTGTCCGCTTAGCCGCGTAAATCGAATTCCAGTTGACTTGTGACGTCGATCGAGGATAACAATAACATTGAGTGATTAATGATTGCACCACGCTGTGAAGATGGAGGGAAGCAAAAAGTGACACGCACACGCACACGCTGTCAAGCTCCAAGCGAGCATAAGGTAGTCTGGCCATATTGTGTCGTCATAGTATTTTCCAGGATTCTGTTTCATGTGCCAACGTCCTTACAGAGATTTGGCATGCACGATCTTTCCTCGCTCTGCCGAATATGCATGTGAGACAGGGTCGAATCTGCAGCTACTGCCGGCACACAACCTGCCTCTTTCCCCGTCGCTTGTCCGTCTTCGGCTCTAGTGCCGTCGGCTTTGCAGATGCAGAGATCCCGATCGGGAGAGCCAATCAGATTATCTTCGCGGGGTGTAAGGGTTAAATCTAAGGGTTGTATCATTGTATGAGCATGTTACATGAATTTTTCACGTACACTGCGTTAAAAAGAAAATTACCGAGCTTGTATCAGCTTTTGTACAAAAGATCGTTGATATCTTAAAATCTGTTCCTTTAAAAAAAAATTTAATGTTCGTTTAATTGTTCGCTTAATCTTTCAGATCTTGCCGAATCATCAAATGTACCTACGCATGCATCATTATAATAGCACAGTACATAGAGTGCAATGATTGCACGAGGGCTCTTGTGAATAAATCGCACAATAATTCGATTACGCTATGTTTCAGCTTTTAAACGTGACGACAATGAACGAGTATCATTGTCTTCAAGCTCAATATAGGGCCCTGCGACCCTGCATTTACCGAGAAGAACAGGTGGGTAGTTAGGGCTTTCTATCAGTAGTCCCCCACCAGGTCCATGTTTCTCGCATTCCCACGTTTGTGGAACCCCGAGCAAGCAGTTATTCGCTGTATTGACTGCTGAAAATCAACCCAGCTGAAGCAGCCATGACTGGGTTGGCAGCCCATGGCTTCTCCAAACATGTGTTCTGACGTGGGGGCTGTTCCTTCACCCCAGACGATTGGATGGTCATCGTATTGCCGACTATCTCCCACTGCAGACCCAAGGTTCGCGGTGTTTGTCCAGCTAGCAATGCGAGAACACAGAAGCCGTAACTTCCGGTATGCTCCATATAACCCACGAGGGTAAAGGGGTACATCGTTAGAAAAGGCTGCCTCTTCTCGACATAAAGAGACCTTTTAGGTACGACGACTTCTCCAAACATCCCCAGCGATGAAATCATTGAAGCTAGCCTTCAAGCCTAAGATAGTACATGAGCGGTGGCTAAAATACCTTGTTGGTTACGATTCGTCAGAAGCTAACTGGCAGGTCAGACTTGACTCGGCATTTCTGCCCAAGCTGAGCAGCAAGCCATACAATCATGCCCACATGACGTGCTTGGTCGGACCACAACACTTCAATCCAGATATCCTCTCTCCTCCTAGACCGTCTATGATAGATGCTACTTCTCTGCCCCTCAAATGAACGTTGTGGGGGCAACAGGTCTCTGTCGTCGTAAACGAGTCTGAAACGATACAAGGCTCTGTGCTCAAACCTCAAAAATCCAGTCACCTGCCCTGCTGGAATACGAGGTCATAATGAGGCATATTGATTTATTGGTTGTTGCTGTTAGGAGGCTATCTATGAGGTGGAAGGTGGAAACTCTAGTAGCGGGCCTGTTGGAAATAGGGGAGTTGGTAACCTCCGCCTCATAAGGCTGGTAGGGCTGGGGCCCGCTAGTAGAGTTTTCACCTGCTCGCTCCTAGATAGACTCCTACAGCTTCAACCTCATATACCAAAATGCCCCATATGACCTCGTATTCCAACAATTTCCAACATGCACCAAGTGACTTAGTGCTTCGAACTTCATGGGCAGAACCGCTTGCGCGCATGAAGAGAAATTTGCTGTCTGAAAAGACCATTTGCAGTGGTGGCTCTCATGTTTACAGGGGGGGGTTTATAGGTACCACAAGTAGTACTGAGCCAGGTAGTAGAGTCCAGAGAGAGCCATGCTCAGTCCGATGCGGCTTCGCCCTCAAGTAGTCCAAGCGAGACAATGTGGCCACTCTGTAATGAATGAGGCGGGATCCGCAATTTGATCTAACCGGACGGTGATGCATGGGATGGCATACTTTGGAAAGGCCAGTTTATGATGCCAGAAACTGTAGAACCTTCTGCAAGATTCAGCCTCTCCAGCGCCGGCCCTCTTTCAAACGTCCCCAAAGTGAAAGTCCTGGTGGTCCTTCTTGCATCGCATGTGCTAACAATCACCTTAAGACAAACAATGCCGTCAGCGGTGACGCCAAAGATCATACTTTGTGGGTAATCTGCGTATCTTAAGAGAAAAAACATCCCGCCCTTCGTTCGTTACACGAGCCCAACAATGAAACAATTTTAGCCACTAAAAGCTCGTCCAGCCAAGGTTTTCCTTGTAGCCAAATACTGAAGCTGGCCGCAATGAAGGCCCTGGCTTCTGAGGAAGATCAATCTCCAAAGAGTGCTGACAGATGGTTGGAGATAGAAAACTGCGACATTCTAGATCTTCTTTTCCGCCCCTTGCTCTTGCTCTTGGCCTCTGCTGGCATGTTGTGTGCTCTCAGATAAAAGCTTCTGTGCTAGCTTTCTAGTCAAGGTGGAAATCCGTTTCCGATTTTCCCACCACTTGAACTGTTCGCCAACTGGCCGTAGCAACCGATGGCACAAGCTCTTCCAGTCAATGACTTGACCATTCGCTTGGCTTGGGAATAAAGCCTGTGGCAATTTTACATGACTTAGCTCGTTGGGAAACTCGAACCTCGAACGCCAGTACGAAAAAGTTAAGGGTATGGCGGCCATAACGTGTGAGGCAAGACGCACAGCCTGCACCGACGATGTGGGTAGGAGACATAGAACTTCTTGGAGGATTTCCTGGGGTAGCTGGGAGAAGAGATCATCTTCTTCAGATGTGAGCGGTGTCTTCCGTATTTGGAACCCCGATGGGAGCAGTGGGGGATCGTTTAGTATTTCGTCAAGGCCGGTGACTTTCTCGGGGTCACATACAATAAAGTCCCACTCGTCGGATCCTTCTAACTCTAGCCGAACCTCAGAACGCTCCAGCTCGTCGTGATAGGCCCAGCCATCGCTATGAAATAATTCTGCGCCAGCATAGTCTTTGCTCCAATCTGGTCTGAATCCTGCATCCTCTTCAAGCTCTTGGTTTGCAAAGATTTCGCCCAAGAGATCTAAATCGGGATTAAGTGGATTCCTCGTCGCAAGTACAGCGTGATTTTGAAGGAAGATGTCCCAACAAGCGGGATGAAACGGGTAAACCACCTCTGTGTGAGGGCCTCTGTTAAAAGGTTATGCTTAGCCATCAATCACCATGGGTAGGAAAGGAAGTGTTCTTATCAAAAACATACCTGCTTTTATAGGCAACCACATTATCATGTGCCCGATTGATGTCGGTCCTCTCTTGACGTCTCATGTCTTCGTCCAGGGAGGGAATCGGCGTTCGAAATTCCCATCCCATTGCCCCAACAATCTCACCAACACCAGAGAGATACCATGAGCGGTTGGAATTGCTGTCAGCATTTTGCGTTCCTTGGTCCTTGTGTCTCACTAGGGTAAATCTTAGTATTTCTTCCGAGTAGAGCTTTCCCAAGTACGTACATAATTGATAGTAGCTAGTCCAGTCCACCTCCTCCCACCTCAAACGACCGCCATAGAGTTCAGCGTACACACTGAAGACTACTCCGCACAGTGCGCAATACACATCGCCCGCGAAGCTCATTTCCGGTTTGCTAATACCGTGTTGTGCAGAGCCCAGAGCCCAATTCGATGCCTTATCGTCAGTCGAGCTTGTGGAGAAATTTTTCCCAGGTACAAAATGAATATCCGACGGGAGTACAAGTAAGAGTCCCAATGATTTGGGGAAGGGTCTCGCACAGTCGGATACTCGACAGCAAGGGACACATCAAGGCAACGCAGCGCTCCTGCGAAAGAGTGGCAAAAGCCTGACGTGGACGGGCCCTAAGTAGTTAAGCCTTGCTTCCTTCCGAAGGTTTGTCCAAGTACCAGTCGATGGATTAATAAGATTGCTATTTGTGCTGAAGCCTGAGGATTCCAATCCTGGTTGCATCAAGCGGTACGAATCTCGAACCATCGAACAAAGAGGTGCTGGGCTACCTTAGTACTGTAACCTGAACACCGCCGCCCCCTGAGGGCTGAGTCTGAAGGTGCTCAGGAGCTTATCCGTAATGGACTTATCAAGTCATCAATTTAGGCACCGTGGATGTTTGTGGATGGCGTCTACTACGCGTCAATCACCACATCCAATGTCTCATGTGACCTCCAATTCTTGGGGTAATCCTGATTTCTATCTCGATACCATTACACGTGGACATCCTCGCGAGTAACTCTCCGGACTCTTCAAGACGCCAGCATACCAGCCAAAAATAAAGAAATAAAGTGGGGTGAGATTTTTAGCGAAAATCCCCCACCCACTTTGTCCTTTCTAGTCAACTCCTATCTATCTACCTACACGACACTCGTATACATCGTTTGAAGAAAGTTGGTTTGGCAAAGCCTGGTTGAACATAATACTCAGTACTTTAGTGGTATCCGTGCCCCCCACTTTCGCTCAGTTCTTCGCTTAGTGCTCACCAGCCATGCACCACTTTCAGCCATGCACCACTAAATTCAACTACCCTTTATATACACGAGGATTTTTGAGCAATTGCTTCAAAATAACCCGCCATTTCTACTGATAAGCCTGAACGAATTTAATGCGAGCAGCCCTATGGGGCTTAGTAGCCCTGTAGCACTTCTTTAGTGCATTTAAATAACGCTTTTCCCAGACCTCTTCGCGCTGCTGCTGCCTCTCGTCCTTCAATTTCTGTCTATCTTGAGTCATACTTCGAGCATCTTTGACGTACAAGATGCCTTCGATTTTGAGAATCTTATTAGACTGCTTTTTGCGTGCTTTGCGAGCATTTTCAGCGGCTTCTATTTGACGATATATCCTTGCCCTCTTCACTGATGCATTCGATGCTCGTCAACGACTCTCTATTATTCGAATCCTTGAAGTAAATTCTTCTATTTGAATCTACAGTAACAATTCAATCGAAGCGTGCAACGATGCAATGCTCATACGATAGCCGATTTCGTGTATCATTCTTCGTTATATCATATTTGATCATCATCTCATTAAACTCATCAAAATGAGTCTGTAGTACTTTCGAATCATGCGCATTCTTTCTTTCAGCTGCTAAAGACTTTCGTTTAGCTTTGAAGAGATCTGACTGATGATCTAATCATCGTTTGACTCATTGAGCGTTCAGTAGAGCTGAAGAATTTCAACGAGCAAAGTCTTGAGCACGAAGGACGTTTGCCGTTGATTGCATCATGTGTAGTCTAGCTGACAGGCCTAACTGATTCACTGTAGTTAAGTATTGTCGTAAAGCTGACTCCTGATCAGGTTTTAAAGCTCTGTCATGCAGTCCTCGTACTGCTGTTTTGAACTGATAATCTCGTAGTCTAGATCGAAGTCTGTCATATGAAACACGAAACTCGCGCGCAATTTCGGCTCGATTAGGATTTTCACGCGTGTTTATGGCGTCAATAGCCTTCTGAATGCGACCCTCGATGATAGCGTAAGTAGCAGTCATGTGGTTGAAATTTGGTGGATTTTTGAAGGTGATGGATCAAAAATATGAAGATTTAGTGGTGCATGGCTGAAAGTGGTGCATGGCTGGTGAGCACTAAGCGAAGAACTGAGCGAAAGTGGGGGGCACGGATATGTAATGTATTTCCATTTGCGAAGATCTGCACTCGTTCTTATATTGCCCCGCACTAATCTTAGCGTTTCACCACCTTAGCCCCATGGGGTATAAGTACAGTCCAATGGATACTAGCGTTCAAAAAGCGTGCCTAGTGTCCCATATTATAACTACCTACTTTACCGTGATAGCTCTGAGGGATAGTCGTTGCAAATCCCAATTGATTTTTGGCGTGCACCTGATACTCAGAAATCAGCGAAACATCAAGATACCCACTCCATTCTGAGATACCTTCTGTGGCTTCTACGTTTCGCATTTCTACGCATGCCCACTCCGCCGTTTGACCTGTTAGAACGACGCCTCATTCCTTCTTGCTGTAACATGAGCTCACGTGTTGATTGTTCCTTATGGTCATACACCCTCACATATTCCCTTGCGGGCGCTGTAACCCACTAGGCGCCCATGCTTCAAACAAACTTTGTACCGGTCACTTTCACCAGCGCTTCACATCTCGCAAGCACTCGCGTGCAGCTTCTGCGCCTCATGGAGCTGGCCTCAGCTGTTGCAATCATCGTCATACCATTATCAACTACCGGCATTCATCCTTACTCTTAGTTTCATTGTATAATCTTGTCTACATGTACAGCCACAACGAATCTAACATTGAGGAGCTGAAGCCAGACAGTATCGGGTGATTCCTATTTACAATCATGTCAGCTTCCCAAAATCCTCAATCCTTCAAATAAGGTACCACTGACGCTTGACGTCGAGTCTCCTATTCTTACCACAGGTTGCGTACGATCAGGTCCCACTCTACTTACCTTCTGAAGGAATAAGCTGAGCACTATCTTCATTAATGGCGTTTCCCGCCAATCCTAGCGTTCTTCTCACATCATCTTGACTGTTTTATCTATTTCGGTGGCACTGCTCCTGTCAAACAGCAACAGATCCTACTTCGATCCCAATCCTACAAATCATCCGGCAATTCTTCGGTAAGGAATCATGTCACTATCACCGTGATATTTCCTCTAGTCTGTTCTTTCCTCGAGGTCACTTTTGGCCTTCGACTCTGTCGTTTCAACCTACTACACTTGTTCCAAATATGCCGCAATGAGCTTTGCCCCTACTCAGGGGGATGACAACAGTCTGACTTTTGCATAGCCAGCTGTATCACATAAGTGTCAGCAGTCTTCGTAATCTTCTTGTTACAGATCGTGTCCTCTACTCATCCTTTCATCGCTATGCCCTTTCCTAATGGCGCAGCGTTTTTGTCTCGAGTATATATATACCCTATCTGGGTTGTTATTCCGTAGGGCATTATTCTTGAGATTCAATTTCTACGCCAAAGCCTAGAACATCGCACTATCTCTATCTCTATCAGCATGAAGTTATCAGTGTTATCGATCATCTGCGTCTTCCCGCTTTATACCTTTGCCCAACTCGCTCAGACGCTCACAGACGATGGGCAAGGGAATAGCATATACGTTCCTACTGCTGGGTCTACTTCTGCCGTCGCGGCGCCGGCAGCTACCCCAACTCTCGTTTACAACTGCTTACAGATGCCTCTGATATGCGAGAATGTTGCCGCATATGCAAACGATAACGGGGGAACAAATGGCGACCTACCAAACCAACAAGTGCTACTCTACTACGATCCAGACAACACCAACAAGGACAAGCGTCGCGGCGTTGCCTGTGGATGTTTCGAGCACGACACTTGCAATACCGCAACTGCTAATGGCAAAAGCTCCGGATCCAAAGTGACCGACATTGCGACTGCATCTCCACGTACGAATACTTTTACCTCAATCTCACCGGGAGCAACAAATATTATCCTAGCAGGTGTTAACCCAGGCACCTCCCCCAGAGTTCCGTTAAACGGCATCCCCGGGCGATTTTTCGGCCAGGGTACTGCATTCAGCTGCGATGGTAAGAAGTCCACCCTCGGCGTTAGCGAAATCTGAGTTTACTAGTCCAATGATTGTTAATTCAGGTGGCTAATTGTTGTGTCAACAGAATTCCCTGCCGCTCCGTACGTATCTTCAGCAAAGTCACAGGCTTGTTCATTTCACTAACAGACATAGCTTCATTCAAGGCGGCACTAATGCCAAAACTATCTGTGCTGTAAGTGTCCCCTTTCCATTTATGCTGTCTTAGTTATATCAGTGATATCCGGTAGTCTGTGAAGCAGCCTTTACTGATCGACTATTACAGCTATCGAATTGGAGAGTATTTCAAGCCGCTGATCCCGTTAAGGGCGCGGGTAAATGGCCTTTGGACGCTAGATCTGGTGTTAACCAAGAGCAAGACTGGCAGGCTCAAGCCCATGCATTCCTTAGAGTAAGACCAAGCCCTACTCCATGGATTTAACTGAATCAGATCATCTAACAAGTATCTTAGGAGATACTCGACATAGGACCAAGCAAAGGTCGCAACCCCAAAAAAAATTGGAACACAGTCTATCCCTTCGTCCTTTCAACCGCTGTGGAGAGCGATCTAACCACCAAAGCATGGCTTGTCACCAACGGTATAGCAACGAAAACAGTGACCAAACGGGATGCCGTCTCTGCCACCACCACTGCGGTTGACTCACATACTACATATGTGGTGTCTGGGAACGAATATGCCGATGAGATGCAACTCCGCGCCATTGCTTTGCAAAAACGCTATAAAGGCAGAATCCAGTCAGACCGCGTGGCCAGATCTTTGACCACCCCGCCGGCGCGATTAGTAGCTCGTCAAGTTTCCCCCGCAGCTGCCTTAATAACTCCGCCGGCGCGATTAGCAGCTCTTCAAGGTGGCGCGGCAGCTCCCAGCTGCACCTGGGGCTACGAAATAAGCGGCGCCGAAGATATCGAAGTCGGAGACCTCGGATTCGATCCTCCGCTCGACGCAGACCTGTCCACACCTCAATGCAGCCCTGCCGGAGTCCCTCTGAGTGACCTCCAAGCCGTTATCGACACCCTGGACGGTCAAGGCGACGATGGCTATATGTACGACAACTGCTGCGGCGGAGGTAGCGTCAGTTGCCTGCAGCAAGGCACAAGCGGCCTTGCCGCAGTCGATCTCTGCGGTGGCACAGAACTTGAGTGTATCGGGTGTGCGCAATTGGCAAACTACCTCCAAGGAATGGCAAGCTCTTGTAACTCGAACGGCCAAGTCGGTGGGTCGCAAGAGATAAATGAGGCTAACAGCTTAACTGTTTCAATCAACCTCAACTCCTCTGGCTAGCCGCAATATCTACCAACCAGTTGAGGGAGACCCTAGCAAGATGGGATTTCAGAGTAGCATTTTTGGGGTTTTGGATAGGGGGTTCCGGCGTTGTTATATTTGTTTCTGTTTTTGTTCAGCTTTCGGCCCGTAAGGACCATCCTTGATTTTCAATGTTTTGAGTATGATATTCTAGCGCCGCGATTTATACGGATCATCATTCCTTATGTATGTTTTTCAGCACCATGATATCATTATATAACCGCATCTACTAGACCATCAGAGGGTGCAGAAAGTTATTATTCAACTACCAACAGCCAAGCATGCCAGGTCACAGAGCGACGATTGAAGTATGAAAGTTCAACACTGACCAATGTCAAGTTTCCCTCTGTCCAACTCTTCTTGTCGCACAAGCTTTGCAATCGATCTCGATTCAGTGCTTGTATTATTTCAAGCAAATGATGAGTTCAGCTGTCCATTCAGACACCTTTACACAAATCGATTATCGTTTACTGGCTTCTAGAACACCTGATGCACGACATCACTCCTCGTCCGAAGTGGATTTTCTGGAGTACCACCTGCACTTTATGTCCCCGATTCAAACAACACCCTACCTATTCCCCTTTCAACCCCTATAAGAGCACACCTACTCAACAAAATTTACTTACCCGACCCTTGAAAAGTGCTTTTCTTTGGCACTTGAGTGTGAGCTTCTTGGGATTTTGAGGATTTGAGGGGATGAGGAGCTTAGATGTGGATTTTAGGATTCAGGAAGGGTTCGAAGGCGTGGAGAAGGAAAGGGGCAGAGGAGGGGGGAGAGAGAGAATGTGTGTGTATTCCGGGATACGATTACGGACGCATTGTTCGTGTGCAGAATGTTTGGTTGCAGATCCTTCTTTCGTGTTCAAAAACTCGCAGGAACTTAATTGATCTTTGTAGATTGTCTTCTATGTAAGACGATATATATGCATTAAACTGTGTTTTTGTAACGTCAAGTACAAAACTTCATGATCTTTAAGGCTTTTCAATCAAATTCTGAAAACTTAAATTGAGTTTAACGGTTTTTGCATGTAACTCAACGATTTTTGCACAATGCTAAATCACATTTACAGCGCTGAGCAAAACACACATGTAAAGTCATAAAAATCAGATGTAAGATGTTGTGTAAAGCACGTTAAAGCTTTTTATGACATAAGAAACTAGCCACAAGCTGCAGTAGAGTTAGTCGTATTGTGTTACTCACTGACTTGACCTTCAAAGTTTTCACTCAAGTTTTCAAGAGACCCTCGAGCAAATTTCTAGCATCTGCCCAACCATTTTGGCACACAACGATAAAGTGCAGGGAAGGTTGAGGAGAACAAAGCGACCCAAATCCTCAAACCACAACCGCCCCTCAACACCTCAGAAGCACATTAATCCAATAAATCCCCCCCGCCCTTATCGCCCTTTTCCAGACCCACAAAAAAAGCGACTATAAACGCTGCCGTTGGATCAAACGTCCGAGCGTTCCAGCTGCGTTGATATTAAATTGAGATGGATGATTTGCACTAATTGAACTGATGAAGGGAAGCGTATTACAAAGAGAGACAGATCTCTAGACTTTCCATCTATAAATAAAGAGATTAAAGTCGTGATGACGGGTTAAATAGTTAGTAGACAATACCTCACCCCACCCATCCATCGCCTCATTTCACACACTTCATCGTCGCTTGCTTTTGAATAAACGAGGCGCAGGGGGGTTGGGGAGGGCATGGTGGTTTAATTGAGTTTGAGCAAAGGAAGAGACGAAGGGAAGAGGATCGGAAGAGATGCAAGGGAAGAGATGGGTTCTGCTGTGTATTATTGATCATTTGAGCCGAGAGATACAGGAGCAGTGTGTGTGGAAGACGATACATGTATATACCACTTCATCTTATCACTCGGATGAACGTTTTCCGTCGATGTGGCTTTGGCCGATAGGTAAGAGCATCTGACCCCCGGATGAGCTTTTCCAAAGATGCGCGTGCCGCAACAAACGTTTACGTTGTTCCAACGTTGCGCTACCGCTTCCAGGCATGAGCAACAGAAGAGCTACCCTACATCCTCCCAACCAGGAAAAGAGAAAGGATGCGACTATCGATCTGAAAGCTATCTTAAACGACAATAAACTCCTTGTTGGCTTTGGATGGGTATCTTATTGCACACATAAAATTCGCCTAATCCAAATGCCATCTACAATACGCTGCTCATAGCCCAAGGTGTCGCATACACCCCTTCCCATACCCCCTCAGTCCCCATGTACATACACTCCGCCTGCCGCTACAGCCTCAGTCACTCATCTCCCCGCCACTTGCCCTCGTCCTAAGATGTCTTCTCACCTTCCACACTTTCGCCCCCCGACTCTTCACCTCTCTTCCATCTACCACCTTCGCCCACGGAACCCCTTTCGCCCATTCTTTTACCTCATAAGGCGTCAACCGTTCTGGCTCCCCCTTCTCATCCTTCCTCCTCCGCCTCCTCGCTGCCGCCGCCACGAGTTCCTCTCGGTACGCCCAGATGGGAGTATCCAACTTCCCTCTTACGAGGACGATCTTCGTGTTCTTTTCGTGGAGGGATTGGAGAGTGGATTGGGGGATGGGGGTAATGAGGTGGAGGGTTTTGGTCTTAGTGTCAATGCCGCGGATTAGAGCTTGGCCTAGAGACTGGGATTTTGATGGATCTAGGGGGATAGAGAAGCCGGTGTTGGGGGCCAGGTAGGGGAGATCGTCGGGAGCACGAGAGACGGAGGGGTGCTGAAGGTGGGTACTGGAGGGTTTGGGCTTTCTGGTCGGTTTTGGGTGATTAGAAAAGTGGTTTCTGGATTTTCGCGTGGAAGGACGGAAGCTGTCTTGGAAGTTGGAGACGCTGCTGGCGTCTGAGTCGTCGTTGTCGTCGCTTGGCAAATCCAGTCGAGGATGAAACACTGGGTTATCTTGAACGTCCATGGCATCGCTCGGATCCTGTACGCCTTTCGCAGCTTGCTCATCTCCGTTGCGAACCCCATTCGAGCCTTGGATGTCAAAACCGCCGTCTTCGCTTCTATTGACCGAGATTACCGAATCGTCTTCAATAGCTATCAGCCCAACCACGCAGCCGACTAGAATATCCATAATGTTTTCCGGATCTTGCTCCTCACCAAGGATCATGATGCCGAATATCGCCTGTGAAGGACCAGCATAACGCACACACAAAGGAGCGGTCTCATTTAGAGGACTAGCATTCCATCGAAGATTGCCACCTTCTGGCTCATCGAGGTGAAAGTACGAGAGAGCCTGCATTATTCGGAGATCTGCGGCAGTGCGAGTCGTAAACTCAGATGGCTGAGACGACAACGTGTGAAACGGCGTTTTGGCCCTGTCGGCGGCCTCGACGAGTGAGTCTACCACCTCAGCTGGCCCGAGGGTACTCGTATAAACAATATTTGTAAAGTCCATGCAGTGTATGAATGCTTGCAAAACCTCAAGACCACTACCCTGAATCCAACCGGAGCAATTGACGATTAGTGGACAGGAAGGGTATAATCTCAACATTCGTCGATAATGATTCCAGAGATCCAACGCACATCGCAGATAATGATCAGGGTCATCCTTTGGAGTTACAGCACCTATGTGATGAGCCCTGATCAACTGATCTCCATTCAAAAAACTTGGTGTAGGGTGAGTGAAAGGAGGTCCAAAGTTGCAGGATTGTAGTTGGATTAGAGAGATCTCGCCCGGAGGCGAAAATTCTGGTTGACCTGGGTCGAGGTCTAGAAACGCTACACGGTCACATCTTCGTAAAGCACTATCGGACTGGGACCGGACAGAGATCCTGGTAAGCATAGAATTGGCTAGAATACGGCAGAACGTGGACTTTCCAGAGCTTTTAGGCCCACACATCATGATAGCGACTGGCCGAGGGCTTTCGACTGACAGTAGCTTAGCCATCATCACTCCCCAATCAAGAGATGGCTCGATAATGTGCAAAGGCCTTTTGTATGGATCGTCTGCTGAAGACTTGAGCTGTAAACTCAAGTTAAGCACATTGAAATCCTCAATTGAAAGGTACCAAACATACAAACACAAATGACCGCTGCAATCGGTTGACCGTCCTAGGGTCGACGCTAACGCCAAAGGCATGCTTGTGATTCCATACTCGGCCAAACTTGGGCGAAAGCTGTTTTAGTAATCGAATGCGACTGGTACATGAGATTACTGTTATTTCTGCCGGTAGGTTCTGCGGTCCGTAAGGGTTCGGGATAGCACGAATTGATGGAAGGGAATGTGTTGATGGTGCGTATACCCTATGTAGCCTCGAGCTTACATGTAGCACAGCACCTGCGATATTGACAGCTCCTTTTCTTACCCAAACATCATACTGACCAACCAAAGTCAGACTCTGCCGACACATCAGGTTTGATCAATAGGTAAATCATGGAACACCCACATCTTTTGGAAAGAGCAATACCGTCCATTCATTATGCGTTTCCCCTATAACATTGTTCTTATTAGGAACAAAGTCCGAGAGCTGCTTCTTCGGTGCTTCGCTTCGTATTATGATTTCGGACCCAGAACTAAACACGGTTTTCTAGCATGTTCGGTCTACAAGGACATTCTTGACTTACTCGCTGTCCCCAATCCTACTCTCTTCGGAGCCACTACCTTGCCAGTCTTCCAATTCTTTCTCTCCGTGTGGAACCTGGGTATCATAGTAATTCGTAGAAGCTTTGTATTTGTCTGGTGCCTCCTCCAGGTCAACATTAATTGGGGATTCTCGGGTGCCAGTGGATTGAGAAGAACTCTGGGAACGCTGGGGCACGGGCAGAGGTCGAAGTCTAACTCTCGACTTGTGCCTCTTCTTCAAGAGATTTGGTTCCGAGGGTTGCACTCGGGGCTCAACTTTCTGCTTTTTCGCTGGGGAGGGCACGCCATTATTCTTCTTGTCCTGGTCTGGTGGTAGAGTATGCAGAGAAACGTTTGTATTTGTGGCTTTACTAAATGGACTATGCTTTGCTTTCCACGCCGCGATAGCGCTTACAGGTCCTTGGCCCCAGTCAGACAATAACGATTATGGAGGAAACTCAAGACAAAGATATATACCAGATGCTGGCACATCAGCCTGCCTTTCAACCATTACACAATAATTCAGGCTTCTGTCGTCGAATGTTACTTTTTGGCAGGCAGTCGGGACTGGGCATCTAAACCTTAAATTCTTAGCTTCATCTCAAAACGTGGGGAAAGCTAAGCCCTACTGTTATCTTAGCTCATCGCGCTTACTAGTATAACTTCTTATTCAAGTCATTTGTCTACCCTCATGAAGTAAAGAGAACGGATCATAAGTCATGCATAGAGGCGGAAAGTTTTGTTTGTATTGGCTATGTGCTGCTGTAGTAACTTGCAGCCAAGAGATTGGATAGAAGTGAGAGCTGGCCAAAATAAATAAAACTTTGCGCTTCTATGCATGGCTTATGACCCATTCTCTTACCTCATTCAGTTTACGTATTTGTTCCTACGATTCTTGAATCTTATCTAGGCCTTTTAATAGTCTATTTGGAACTTAAAGTGCTTCGTCTTTGATGGAACATGTGATATTGTGGCTTTTTGGATGTTCAGCACCGTCAACCCCATCTCAAGTTCATTTCTACCTTTTCGGTTCAGCATTTTACTGTTGCCACAGAGTGTTGCAAACAGAAAACTTTTAGACGGATCTCATCTAAGATTGGTTGCGGCGGAGACATGTAGGACAAAAAAATAAGATATGAATAGCATAACGGCAATCGAGAAAGCTAGAGCGTTTTCCATTCAAACATAAAGCCACGGATGACATCCTGAATCATTACGTTGGCTTTCTATGAAAGAACTTCATACGGGAGAGAGGGAAAGCAAGGAAAGTAGAGGGGCTAAAGTCAAAGAATATAACGGAAGAGAGCGAGCAAAAGGAGCGCGGTTTGACCACTGCTTTCACATTTACGCCCGGTCGAATTTCCTCGATGAGAAGACTCGAAGTTTTGGATAATTGTGAGTACGACATAAATACCAAAACAAAGTTCGGGAAGGAATGTATAAATGGAAAACGTCTGAACCGCGAATAGTAACAAACGTCTAGCGACGCTCTCTCCGGACATCAGTCTCAATGATGGTATTTGGACGATTAAAACGAAAGCAAGAGTAAACGCGATTGTTCCGCAAACTAATCTACTAATATCCTCTTCTGGGTTGTGCCCTATGAATCGTGTCAGTCGATCAAAGTCCTCCCAAGATCCCATCTATTTTACACTTACCCCTTTTGGCATTTATGGCAACTTTCATCCTTTAGGAACACATGTCCATGTGTGTAGCAAACCTTCTGATGGGCCGAGCAGTACCGAGTCCTGCCACTACCTCCAGGACGACAATTACCCTTATATCTTTTGGGGCAGTGGTGAGTACTGGTTGCGCCGAGTCTTGGCATTGTGGGTATAAGTATTAATTGGATTGAGACGGCTAGTTCTTGGTGATGATGTCAGGCAGTGATGGAGTTTTTTACCTAGGATAAGTGAGGGAAAGGAGGGAGGTTTTCTCAGCTCCGCTGGACAAAGGGTAGAGGATTCCCTGTTCTTGAGATTAGCACTGCAAGCGGTTAATGTTTGAGTATTCCATTCTCATTTATTTTCGGATGCAGGTATATTGGCTGTTCTCGAACTTAACAACTACTAAGCCACATTTGTCTCCCTCTATCCAGATTTATTGATTGCCCATTCTGCAATTTCAGCTCGTTCCATTCTTTGAGAAGGTCAAGAATTTCTTTGTAAGCCTCATTGCTGTTTATCCCGGAAATAGCAGCCTGGAAGAGCCTCCTGGCTATTCGATATTGTGCCATATATGTGTATCTTAGTATTTTCGAGCCAACAACATCCTCAAAAGTGCGTTTGATTTCTTGGAGGTTGGCAGTAGGGGGTATATCGTTGGCATGCTTCTCGTCTTCGTCCTTCTCGTCGTCCCAACCCCAGAGCCAGAAGGGGGGAGCGCAAGACATGAAAATTGGAGCGAACACAGCGCTATCCCAGTCTAAGATCCCAGAAATGGTAACTTGCGGTTCGAGGCTTAGTAGAATGTTTCGCGGCTCTAGATCCAGGTGACATAGAACATTGTTATCATCGTCAAAGTAACCCAATTGGTCCATTTCCCGTGCCACAGCTAGAAGGCTGATCATCAGATCGACAGTGAGATCGTCGCTCGCGTCCAAGCTTCGTGCGTCAGCTATCCAACGATTGAACTGTATTTCCAGCATTCCGAGAGTGGTTTCACTTCCAGGTACATCCGCAGATCGACAGTTGATCTTAGGGGCTGGATTGAATACGTCTCCAACATCGAATTGAACAACCTTGAAATCCTGATCTTGGATCGATTCGGTACTATTCTCGATAAGACCAGCGACCGGGCTGCTATGAGAGTGCAAGTCTAGCAGTAAGCGTCCCCACTGTGCAGCAACACTGCATTTCTGCCGATTATTTAGATCAGGATAGACTAGACGCAGACTGGCTCCAGGAAGTCGATTCTGAATCATATAGTGTTTACCCAGCGCGTTGTTGCTCGTTAGATCGAAGGCGATCACTTCCGGTACTGGAAATTTGGTTTTCTGGCGAACAAAATGGATTGTGGCAAGTTCGCGATCAACACGTTCATCAGGGAAGCGTGGAACACGAAGAATAAGACGAGCCGGATTGATGGGATCAGTCCCAAAAACGTTTATGCCGATGATTCGGTTGTAAGAACCACCTTTCAACCGTTCAATGGTATATTTCTGGTAGAGAGTCGGCCAGAGATCATGGCATAGCTGGAGAACTTGTGATTGAAACGTCTCGTACGGCTCATGTGAGTACACAAGGGTAGAACTGTCTGAGACACCTGTTCGGCTTGAGTCGCTTGAGTAGACTGACTCGCCATCCGAATCGCATTCTGACCCGTGTTCCGACGTAATCTTCAATGCCTCCAGCGGAGAGTTGAGCGGAGAGCTCATCGTTACGGTGATCTAAACAAGAAAATGTTGAGTAAAGAGCAAGTGAGAGGAAAATATTGAGAACATTTTGATTGCAGGTGAACATTGGCCGTTTGCGGAAAAGGGACATTCTCGGAAAGTGTGAGATCTCAACAACGCGTGCGTTTGCCGCGGTTTAAGGACATGCAATACTGTAACAATGCACCGGGTAATAACAAAGGCCATGTTAGACGTATAGCACAGATGAGCGGCGAATGATACTAATGTGGGCAAGCAGTAGCGAAGCCGAAGCCGAAGCCGTAGCAGCAGGTTTGATTCAACATAGGGAGATGAGGACTCATGCATAGATATCTCTAATGGGACCGAAAGCGATGTGTCGCGTGTCGCGCCTAAAATACCATACCTTACCTACCTCAGCACTCCCGTCTTAGGGTACTGTAAAACTAGCTTCCGTGATTAATCGCGAAAAACTTCCCCGAACATGGGCTTTTCGAGGATTGTTCCAAATCATAGTTTGCGACGTTTCTAGCTCCTGGGTTGGAAGGGCTGGTCATGTCAGGCGTGAAACAGTTTAAAAAGGTCCCAAGTGGTAAAATATCCTCAAAGCCTCTGAAAGCGCAACCACCCCCGAGACCATTCCTGAGCGCCGAGTTTGTCCAGGATACGTCGGACGAAGATCTAGAGAAGAGCGTGTCCAACATCGAACGAAGTCCTATCCCAGCCCCAAAAAGGCTAGTCTCTGTCCGGAAGGTCCAGGATGAAGCCCTGATTGCTACACCTAAGCCGAAATCTACAGGGCCGACAGAAAAGAACTCTAAGAAGACGAAGACGAAGTCAAAGCCGAAGCCGAAAAGTCCAAGTCCCCCCAGCACAGATTCTAGTGCCACTCAGAGCGACGAGGACGATGAGAGCGGTACTAGTAGTCAGAGCGAAGGCGAAACAGACAACAGCAGTGAGAGCCTAGCGCAAGCCCCAAAACAACAGAAGCCGAAGTATGAACTCCAGCTGCTTCTCAAGATTACTGGCTGATACAAGACAGAGTTCAACAACCACCTCCAGCTACACCAGCACCGATTGTGTATAAGCCACCTTCGGGCTTTGAGACAGCATCAATAGTAGCCGCAACGTCCTCAGATCTGGCAGATCTTTTCGCGCCCTCACATTTACAAGGAAAGCAGTTATGGCATATTACTGTTCCAAGCACAGTACCTATCGATTCGATCACAGAGGTAGCAGCCGAGAGCGTACAAAATGGAAAACCCGTCCTTTCACACAACGGTTCGGACTACGGTTTGGTTCTGGAAGTAGAGGGTGAGAATGGTAAGGAAACACTGTTGCTACCAAACTCGAAGAGCCAAGATTATAGAGATGCGAACACAAAGATTGTTAGGACCTTGCATCTCCAGCAGATGGCTCAGCCGCCGAGCTTTTCACATAGATCTGGATTGCCGAATGGTGTTACGAAACCGCGAAATACATACAAGAAAGTAGTACGTCAACAACCAGAAGGACTGAGAATGCGATATCGGCCATTTGGTGATTCGGGGGGTTCGTTATCGGAGAGTTCAGATGAAACTCCCCAATTCCGCGTTCCAACTGTCATCGAGGCACCGCACCAATCAGAGACAAGCAAACATAATACTGCGAATGATGATGGCTGTAATGACTGGGAATCATCTTCACAATCGATTCCAAACCGTCTTGAGACGCCAAAGAAATCTAAGAAAAGGGATCATGATGCAGCCATTGGCGAGAAACATGATAATCATAAATCAGCTGCTAAACCGAAGAAGAGAAAAACCCACAAAGCTAACAGTGAGGAATCTAATCATCAAGAATCACCTGTAGTCTCAAAGCAGGGCAAGCCGCAGCCCGAAGCAGCTATCGATTCTCGACGTACAAAATCGAACAGACACAGCCCAACCAAAACGACCATGGCAGTACGTAGCTCTCCCGAAAAGCCTCGGAAACCGCAAAGCGATCCGGACACATCGCCTATCACCACACGAAATCGTCCACCAGAACCTGAAGAACCAGAAGAACCAAAAGCCAACCTCAAAATAGATGAACCCCGGCAAAACCAACGAGAAAAAGAAAGCGCCAAAGCCACTCTTAAATCCCACAACTCAGAAACCCCCTCCAAACCAGCTCAACTGAAACCACAACGAAGCAACGAAGAAAAGCGCCAACGAAAAGAAGCCAAGCGGCGCCGCCACGAAGCCCGAGAAAGCGCTCTCAAAGACCAAGAAAACCACCCTGGAATTTCTAGCTGTTAGCGCCCAGCTCCCTCCAACGCGGAAAAGATGCCTGCTAAACTGCCTAAGGAGCATAAAAAGTCGAAGAAAGCGAAGCGAGACGCGCTATTGGATGCAAGATGGGGGACGGAGAACGAGTATGCCGGGGCCACGGAGACGGAGTGGGATCAGTGGGACCAGTGTGCGGGTACGCTTGAGGATGATATGGAGGCGTGTAGGAATGGGGATTATCATTTGGTTGGGGGAATGTATGGGGATTTTTGGGGGGAGGTGGTGCTGTTCGGGGTAGAGGTAAATAGGGGGGGGGAGGTTGAGGGTGGCTTTGGTATGGACATCTTTACGTCCCCAAAGGCTTGTCAAGGCAGTTGGATAAATATTTTTATGAGCGAAAAACATCTATCTATTGATATTTCTATCCCGTCTTTCTTGTCTTCTATCTATGCTACGTTTTCCTTCTTTCTAAACCCACAATTCCTCATCTCTACCCCTTCACCAAAAGACTCCTCCCGCTCATCTCCCCCGGCTGCCCCAACCCCATAACCTCCAAAACCGTCGGCGCCACATCCCCCAGCACCCCCTCCTCCCCCCTCAAACTCCACCCCTGCGGCGCATTTGCCATAACAAACGGTACCTTATTCGTCGTATGGCTCGTCTTGGGTTTCCCCTGCTCATTCAACATCTCCTCCGCATTGCCGTGGTCGGACGTCACAAACAACACATACCCCTCCTGCTTGCAGCACTCGTACACTTGGCCGATGGCCTCGTCGGTGGCGGCGACGCCTTCGATGGCGGCTTTGTAGACGCCGGTGTGGCCGACCATGTCCGGGGGTGCGAAGTTGTTCATTAGGAACTCGTACTTGCCTTCTTTGATTCTTTCGCAGAGTCTGTCGGCGACGCCGGCGGCGCTCATTTTTGGGTCTAGGTCGTATGTTGCTACTTTGGGACTTGGTATCATTTCCCTCTCTTCTCCTGGAAACTGTTTCTCCACGCCGCCATTAAAGAAAAACGTTACATGCGCGTACTTTTCGGTCTCAGCTACGTGACATTGTTTGATGTCTTTTGAACCCAAATATTCAGCCAGCACATTGCCCATGTGTTGTGGTCTAAAGGCGATGTTGAAGGGGTATGACACGTTGTATTGGGTCATCGTTGTTATGGAGATGTCTTTAGGGTAAGGGAAGGAGGGTTTCGGGGAGCGGTCAACGCCGCCAAGGAGTTGGGTGACTTCGCGGACGCGGTCGGAACGATAATTGAAGAAGAAAAGAGTGTCATTGTCTGGGGAGAATTTCAGTAACTTTGCGGTTAGGATGAACTTCATGGATCTGGTCTTACCTTGAACTCGGGCCTCCTTCCCGCCTACGATGATAGGCTTGAGAAACTCGTCATTTTCCCCCTTGGAATACCTCTCTTCTATCGTGGCTACAGGGTCCGTACTTTCCTCACCTTCCCCAGCGACGACGCCTTTCATTCCAATTTCGACTCTGTCCCAGCGTTTATCGCGGTCCATGATATAATAGCGACCAACCACGGTGGCGATTTGGCCAATTTCTAGCTCTTTAAGTTTAGCAAGCAATTCTTTCATGTAGCCGGCGCCAGACTGAGGATCGGTATCTCTGCCGTCGCCGAAGAAGTGGATGAAGACTTTAGGGACTTTTATCTCTTTAGCCAGCTGCAAAAGAGCGAAGAGGTGTTTGATATGCGAATGAACTCCGCCGTCCGAAACCAGCCCTAGTAAATGTAATCTTCCATTTCCATCTACAGCTCGCTGAAATGAATCCGTAAGAGTCTTGACTTTATGAAGTTCTCCTTTCTTGATTGTTTGATCGATGCGGACCACGTCCTGCCATACAACTCTTCCGGCGCCGATATTCAGATGACCAACTTCACTATTACCCATGAGACCTTCTGGTAGACCGACTGCTAGGGAGGAAGCTTCTAGCTCGGTGTAGCCTTGTGCTGTCTTAGATTGCTTAGCTGAGAATCTGTCCATGACGGGGGTTTCGGCGGCAGCAATTGCGTCGCCATCTTTAGGAGATTTTTCGGTGGGTATACCCCATCCGTCGATGACAACTAGACATACGGTCAGATAGCTTTCCATGGGCTTCAATAGTGGTCACTCACTCAGTACCGCCTTCTGCTGTACTTTGACCATGTTGATTATGTTCGTTCAGCGAGATATTACCTCAATGTGTATATCTATGGGAAGAGATCGCTCGAACAAATCGACCGGGAATAGATAATTATTTCTAAAATTCTTTTTGCTTTTGATTTAGACGCGATACTCGGCCAATTGACTTTGTTAGGGGGAAAGGGAACGGTTGTGGTGGGGGTTGGCGGGGCATGTCAGAGAGTGCCCGAAGCGCGTCACCGCATCGGCAATCATCAAGACCGCCAACAACACCGGAGCCAGTAGAATTTCAGGGCCGCCCAGAAACACAACGATAATCGCCTTCTCTCCATAGCAGTTGTATACAATGCCATCGGCTACGCCATCCGTTCTGCCCCTGGCAGCTACATCAACTCTCCCACCACCTTCCACTTTCGACATCCTCCCACCCCTTCATGGTATCCTCTCACGCCTCCTTTTACCCTCTCCGCAGTTTCCCGCCGGAGTAGTGCCGGCTACATCGCCAGGTGTAGATTCATCAACAGCCAACACCGACTACCTAGCCCCCAAACACCTTGGAACGGCTACTTCAGAAGTGAAAAACAAAATCCAAAAGGCGCGAGTGGCGTTCCAGGGGCTGCCGGACATGGAGAGGACGGTTAACGAGCAGGAGGTGGAGATTGAGGGATTGGAGAGAGAGGCTGACAGGCTAAGAGGGGTGATTAGAGGCTTAGCGGAGGCGGCGAGGGCGGCAAGTGTCGAAGGAGATAAGTAGCAGGATTGGGATTCGTCTCCACAAAGTACAGTCACTTGCGTAATTGGAAGAGGCGGACTACGAAGTAGATACCCTGATTGACTGTTGGGTATTCCGCTCGGTTAAGCTGAAGCGGAAGCGGTCTCGACATGTCGATGCGCTATGGTTGAATGATCCGTTGTACAAAATCTCAAGAACCGTGAAACAGGAGCGCTATGCATTGCGTTGAAGCAGACCGAAGGATTCAACCAATCCTTTCTTCCCCGCCCTTTCCTCTTAATAACGCCTAGCCATGACCCATTGCCGATATGTGTGGAACATATAGCATGCAAAATACCACCTAAACCGGAAACCCCATATTTGTCTATACTGGGAGGGGGAAGCTGCCTGCCCAAGCGGCGATCTCCTTCTTCATCTCGTTGATCTCTGTGACTTCACCACCAGCGACCTTCGCTTTGAAGTCTTTCAATCTGTTCGCATCTTTCGGGAGCTTCGCCTGAACATCTTTGCAGATGCCAATGCATTTGTCGATGTAATTTGCGATCCTCTTGAAGTCCTCCTCGCCCATACCACGGGTGGACATTGCTGGTGCACCAATACGGATACCGTAGGGCGTAAGGGCTGATTTATCCCCTGGAATGGCGTTCTTATTGCAAGCGATGTTCACTTGTTCTAAGACAGCTTCCACACGGGCGCCATCCAGACTCTTAGGTCTGAGGTCGAGTAATACCATGTGGCTGTCTGTGCCATCTGCGACGAGTTTATATCCTAGGCGCTTGAATTCAACTTCTAGTGCTTTGGCATTTTTGATGACCAGTTGCTGATATTGTTTGAACTCTGGTGTTGTCGCCTGTTTCAGCGCCACAGCAAGCGCGGTAATGGTATGATTGTGAGGGCCACCTTGGTGGCCGGGAAATACCGAGAAGTTGATTGGTCCCTCTAGATCGTACAGTGTTTCTTTGCCAGTCTTCGGATCTGACTTTCTTACGCCCTTTCGGAAGAATATCATTGCACCTCGAGGACCGCGCAGCGACTTGTGCGTTGTAGTGGTTACGATATCGGCATGTTCGAAAGGGGAAGGAATGACGCCTGCTGAGATGAGTCCAGAGATATGGGCCATATCTACGACAAGATATGCGCCGCACAAATCTGCGATTTCGCGCATCCGTTTGTAGTCAATCAATCGGCAGTAGGCAGAAGTTCCAGCGACGAGCACTTTTGGGCGATACATCAGAGCATTCTCTTCTAGCATCTCGTAGTCGATTATTCCGGTTTCGAGATCTACTCTGTAAGGAAAGGTTTCAAAATACGTGGAGACGGCAGAGATTCTGGGGTTGTCAGCCAAAGCCGTTTGTACGATCTATAGGAGACCTTACTTCTTTTGCGGTGTCTGGTAGCCATGACTTAAATGACCTTGAACCCGTATTAGAACTGCAGGTTTCTAGGACAGTGCATCATTATATACCTCCATGTGGTAGATCCAGCCCCATCAACCTATCGTGCGGCCTCATGATAGCTTGATATACCTGCAGGTTTGCAGGGCTTCCACTCAACGTCTGAACATTAACGCCCCATTTCTTTGCATCCAAACCAAATGCTTCTAGAGCGCGGGCCTGGCATGTCAATTCGATCTGGTCGATGAACTCATTGCCACCGTAATACCGTGCTCCAGGATAACCTTCGGAGTACTTATTTGACATAGGCGATCCGAGAGCGTCGAATACTGCGCGGGAAGTAAAGTTTTCGGAGGCAATAAGAACGATGGATTCGCGCTGTCGCTGGATTTCATTTTTCTATCATGGAATATCAGACAAGGTCTCCAGTATATAGAGAGAAAGATGGGCCAAACCATGATGGCAGCGATGTCAGGATCTGTCTCAGTCAAGGGCTTCTCCATAATCTAATCTGTGTCAGACACTGTCCTTGATATAGTAGGAGAAGCTCACATCGCGGTGCGATGATGGGAGGGCGTATGTAGCCATGTTAACGTTGTGTCAAGCGCTGTAGCTATCGGAGGTAGGGAGTATTTATGTTCAGCTGAATAATTGAGAAAAGACGAGTGCTAATACAAGATGTCCACGGTCTTCACTGAAGATGTACAATAAAGTGGCGGAAAATTTTGTAGATTCGATTTAATAGTCCCCACTTGTGAAAATCGTGCTTACTGTACAATGCCAATCGGATCCATTGTTCGCCGAGCCCTAAATTATCTAAACCGACTGTGCCAGCCGTACGGATACTCGGGTCTAGGGCACGAATAAAACCGCTTTTTCTACAAAAAGCGTGTTTAAAACCTCCTAGCGGCTTTTTACTGTTTTAAACAACGCTTTTAATTATGTAAGCATACAAGGGCCATTGATTGGAGGATTACCTTGCTGTCGCCACCTCGCTGTCACCTCCAGGCTTCAGCTGCTTCAGCTACAGCCTACAGGCCTTTTGACATCCCCCATAGCTCAATGCCGCCGCAACGAGGTGGTAGGCCAGTCAATCAGACTGTTGCTAACAACTTTCAGCAGATAATCGTATCAGGAAGACGTCAGCAGATGGCCAAAGAAGCTAGTCGTCAGCAGAGTCATCTGAACCAGTGCAATACACTATTTGAATAGCATCATCGACGGTCAGGTGCTTTTGGTCCTTTGGAGCTTCCTTTACATGGTGAAAGGGTCAATCTGCAGGCTAATTAACCCCTATCAATTTGCTACTATAAATATAAACCACCCCTGTGTTTTAAACCTCCTTCAAGAAGCGTGTTTAAAACATGCTTTGAGCTAGCCTAAAGAAGTTAGTCAAAAACATGTTTTAAACATATTCGTGCCCTACTCGGGTCTGCTTCTTTCTGCAAACCCTAATAGCGTCATGTGATCTCCATGTTCATAGCTTCACCCTCCCTTGGTTTTCGAAAAGCGTTGGTGAATTGCCAATTCAAGCCCTCCAAAAGTCTCCAACTACGAGCAGTATCGACACGTCTATGGAGCCCTTCATCAAGTTATACAAGAGCTTTGCAGACCCCGACCTCAGTAACGGAGGAGGTTCCCTTCCGCAAGCAATTGAAAGATGAGGCCAAAAGAAACCGTGCTACTGGTGACTATGGCAATGGGGATAGCCAAGGCCCCCACAGTAACTCCAGACTAGACAAATGGGAGTTGACCGTGGGGATTGAAATCCATGCGCAACTCAACACTGAGCGCAAGTTGTTCTCTAGTAGGATCATACCATCTTCAATATGCCTAGATGGTAGCTGACCGATATCAAGAAGCTTTAGCGTCTGACACCGAGCGAACGAATTCCAATGTTAACTACTTCGATCTCGCGTTGCCGGGCAGCCAGCCGGTAGGGCACTATTATCTCCATCTTGCAGTTTCAAAAGCTGAGACCTTCGGAGATCTTCCAGAGAGTAACGCTCATACCAGCTCTTCGGGCTGCCATAGCGTTTGGATGCCATGTCCAACGACGAAGTGGCTTTGACCGGAAACACTACTTCTACGCAGATCAGCCCGCGGGCTATCAGATCACGCAATACTACGGTAGCATTCAATCCCAGCCGTGCTTTCTCTGCAGACATTAACCAAAACCCAAGAACCATTCGCCAAAGATGGAAGTATCACGGTGTATGACCACGACGGTATCGCCACCGAGGATGGGCAATCGATCACGATCGACATCAAGCAGATTCAAATGGAACAAGATACTGCTAAAACAATTCAGCAACCTCCATCGAAAACACTGCTAGACTTCAATCGCGTGGGCCGTCCGTTGATTGAAATCATTACACTCCCCCAGATCCATCATCCGCAAACTGCTGCCGCTTGCGTGAAGAAGATACAAGCCATCTTGCAGGCAGTGAATGCTGTGACGAGAGGAATGGAGTTTGGTGGATTGCGAGCCGATGTTAATGTATCTGTACGGCCTAAGATACCGACAAGCGATAAAGGCCCGAGCCATGGTTATTATGGAATTACCGGCCTAGGCCAGCGTACCGAGATCAAGAATTTAAGTAGTTTCAAGGCGGTCGAAGATGCTATTATCGCTGAACGAGATCGCCAGATAAGCGTACTCGAGTCAGGCGGAGTCATCGAGGGTGAAACTAGGGGCTGGAATCTTGGGAGTACCGAAACGAGAAAGCTGCGAGGGAAAGAAGGTGAGGTGGATTATCGTTATATGCCTGACCCTGACTTATCCCCAGTTTTCATTGGTAATGTAAGTGCAATTGGGATTAGAAGAGTAGCCTTTCAGAGCTAATCGAAAATGCCAGGATCTCATAAAACACATCGCAAGGACTCTCCCTAGGCTCCCGGATAAGTCGATATCTGAGCTTGTCGAAGGTTGTGACTTGACGACGAAGGATGCGAAAACACTCGTCGAACTGGACAATGGGGCGCGGTTGGACTACTACGACGAGGTCCTTGAACGTTTGGGCTGCTCTCCTCTAGCTATGACTGGCTCATCGACAGGCGATAAAGCCATAGAGTCACAGTTGGCTCAACAACGAAAGTTTGCTAAGACAGCGGCAAATTGGTGCGTTTCCCCAAGGCGTTCGCTTTCAAATGCAAAATTGACTGGTCCTGTGCATAGGATCCTACATGAGCTAGGTGGTCGGCTTAGTGCATCCAATACTGCTTTCTCTGATAATAGAGTTAGCCCAGCGGCGATGGCTTCCATCATAGATAACTTGATAGCACTTCGAATCACTGGCAGGACTGCTAAGCAGCTGTTAACGATGGCTTTTGATGGCGAGCCTCGTGATATCAATAAAATCATCAAGGCAGAGAAGTTGGAGCTGGTTCCGCTTCCACGTGAAGAATACCTGGCACTGGGACAACGCTTGATCGATGAGAATGGTGAGATGGTGCAGCAGATCAAGCAAAAGGGTCAAGTGGGCAAGCTCAAGTGGTTCGTTGGGCAGATGGTACGAAAAGGGAACGGAAAGGTCGAAGGGGCCAGAGCTGAAGCCATCATAAGAGAACTATTAGAGTTTGAGGAATGATTGGATCGATGTCGGAGGATTACCTCGGTGACATTTGCCCAATTATCCTATCAATCCAATCAGTGCGCATAAATCTACGACGGTGCTGCGAAGCGTGGGGTACTTAAACTACGTACTGCCGTGTCAAAATTATGTGGATATGACCTGCACTTAGAGGAAGTTGTGAAAATGGAGACATCCCCAAAGTGCAGTCTCTCCCGATCTCTCGGGGCATCATCCCACACATCTTACGTTTTGGCGAGGCTACCAATTTCGACGTCTCGACTTAGTAACTATTAGTATATAAAATGTCTTTCCACGCCCTCTGTCCCGGCTGTAGAGGATTCGCTGCAAGTCCAGTGTGTAGAAAGAAAACCCCAGCTGGCTATAAATCGATACTGGCGCATTCCCCTTGTTGTCTCCTTCAACCTTCAAGGTCGGAAATCAGAAAGATCCGTCCTTGAAATGACTTCTCCGTCAACCATACCACACAAATTCCTGTCGAACGGAAACCAACTCGGTGTTGTAGCCGTTGGCTTCTCTGGCGGCCAAGTATGTCGTTATCCTACCATAACCCGAATGCTACAACTCTACTCTCTAACATTGACTTGTTAGTGCAAAGCGGGCGTCGATGCTGCTCCATCTGCCCTAATCTCTGCCGGCCTTCTCACCCAGCTGAGCGATGACCTAGGCTACGATCTCCTACACGACAATACCGTTCACTCCTACTCATCTCTCATGCCAGCATCGGACCCTAACCATAGGAACATGAAGCGTCCCCTGGCCGTTAGTGCTGTAACACAGCGACTCAGCGAGCAAGTATATGAGCACGCCAGAGAGGGTCGCTGCGTTCTTACACTTGGTGGGGATCACTCGATCGCCATTGGCACAATATCAGGGACAGCTAAAGCTATTCGAGAACGGTTAGGTAGAGAGATGGCTGTGATATGGGTAGATGCGCATACGGATATAAACACGCCTGAGACAAGTGACAGTGGGAACATCCATGGAATGCCGGTTGCGTTCTTGACTGGCTTAGCTACAGAAGAAAGGCAGGATGTTTTCGGGTGGTTGAAGGATGACCAAAAGATTAGCTTGAAGAAACTGGTCTACATTGGGCTGAGGGATGTGGATAAAGAGGAGAAGAATATTTTGAGGGAGTATGGGATCAAGGCATTCAGCATGCATGATATCGATAAGTACGGTTCCATATCGAAGCGAAGGGGCTTACGGAGCTGACACTGAGCAGATGTGGCATCGGTCGCGTGATGGAGATGGCATTAGGACATATTGGCAACGATACGCCCATTCATTTGTCATTTGATGTTGATGCGCTGGATCCGCAATGGGCGCCAAGTACTGGCACGCCGGTTCGTGGCGGCCTGACTCTACGAGAAGGCGACTACATTGCTGAATGTGTGCACGAGACTGGGAGCTTGGTTGCAATGGACTTGGTAAGCCCGTTCGCTTTTCGTTCAGCATTTGCTGACGTGAGTATACAGGTGGAAGTAAACCCGTCATTGGAAGCAGTTGGCGCAGCCGAAACCATCCGAGCTGGCTGCTCCTTGATACGCTGCGCGTTGGGAGATACCCTGCTTTAACAATGTTAAGTATAGCTTCAAGAAATCGTGTCCAGCGGAAGTTAAGTTCGATCACCGTGAAGTAAGTTGCAACAAAGGCCCGTACCGCTACCCAAAGCGGAGCCGTTTCCGCCCGGCTGATAAACAATACCTTACGAATATCACCGAGTTCTTTCGTCATACTGCTGTAATAATAACAATCCCCCGTCGACAACAAAACGATCTAAAGTGAATTGTGATATGCTTTTATGTTCCTTGTTTCCAATGTTGTCGCTGGACGGCCAGCTTCTAGTTTATTTTCCAGTAAAATATACTATATAGTAACTCAAGCTTTGCTGACAATGGCATCAATCCTACAATTCCGTCGGCTCCCGAAGCCGTTACTCGAAGCAATTGCTCGAAATCCATGGCTGCTGTCACGAGCACCGCCGTTACAGCAAACACGTGGGCTAGCTACCGCCGACCTCTCTGACCTTGATGCTAGTAAAGGCGACCGTGAACGCGTGGTTATCCTCGGTTCAGGTTGGGCAGGTCAATCTGCACATTCCCTAATTAAAACGATAATCAATTGATACTGTACAGGCTATGTTCTCTCCAGGCGGTTGTCAGCCAAGAAATACCAAGCTGTGGTTGTCTCTCCACGGTCCTATTTTGTTTTCACGCCTCTCCTAAACTCCACTTCTGTTGGCACTCTTGAGTTTCGAACCGCCCTGGAGCCTATCCGTTCCAAGAGTAAGCCCAATGTTGAGTTTATGCAAGGGTGGGCCGACGACGTGGATTTCAACCGCAAAAGAGTCACAGTCGAAGAGAATGTAGCGGATATGCACAAGACTATGACCGAGGTCGAAAGCAATATTAAGGATTACAGTGCAGAATACTCGAAGGCGAAAAAGAGGGATAAGAGGGAACAGAGCAAGCATAGAAGGAGATTTGAGGTAGGATACGATAAACTGGTCGTCGCCGTGGGATGTTACTCGAATACGTTTGGCACCAAAGGGGTCAAAGAGAATGCATTCTTTATGAAAGATATTTTAGGGGCGAGAAAAATACGAAAGAGAGTGCTTGAATGCTTCGAAATCGCATCGCTGCCTACCACGAGCGAACGACTAAGGGAACAGCTGATGCGGTTCGCTATCGTTGGAGGCGGACCAACTGGAATGGAATTTGCGGCGGAGCTTCACGATTTAATCAAGGAAGACATGGTCATACTGTATCCGAAATTGGCGCCAAAGGTGGATATTACCGTCTATGACGTTGCACCGACGGTTTTAAGCATGTTTGAAGAGAAACTCGCGAGGTATGCGATGGACACCTTTCGTCGCGAAGGTATCAAGATCAAGACGTCACACCACGTAGAGGAGTTGAAGCCAGGCGTACCGCGGCAGCAGGGAGAAAACGCTACTGAAGATACCCAGGGCTGTTATACTCTGAGAACGAAAGAAGACGGAGAGATAGGAGTGGGAATGTGCGTTTGGAGTACTGGAAACACGATGAACCCATTCGTGCAAAAGTCTCTTGGCAAAGTTCTTGGTCTTCCTCAAAACTCGGCAGAGATTATTGAGGGTGAAATAACGGAAGAAACGGGCCACCAAGACTGGATGATCCAGAAAAATGCCAAAACAGGTGCTATTGTCGTAGACGACCGTCTCCGCGTCAAGCTCCATACTCGTATCCCCACTACATCGAAGAACAAAGGGTCGCCCCCGTCTGCCTGCCGCGCTATCATGAGGGACGTCTTCGCCCTTGGCGATAACGCCGCCATTGCCGGGCAGACTCTACCAGTCACCGCTCAGACCGCCAACCAGCAGGCCATTTGGCTAGGTAAGCGCCTTAACAAGGGCGATCTCCAAACTCAGACATTCAACTTCCGTAACATGGGTATTATGGCATACCTGGGGGGCTGGAAAGGGCTGTTTCAAACAGGTGGAGGTGGTGAGATTTCGGGCCGGATGGCGTGGTTGATTTGGAGAGGAGCATACTCGACCATGAGTCTGAGCTGGAGAAATAAGATTTTGATTCCGACTTATTGGTGAGTCTGAAGGAACTGTCTTTCCCATATATCACTCCAAAAGATATACGGTCACTAATCTCGTGAGTCGTATAGGTTCTTGAATTGGGCATTCGGACGAGACATATCAAGGTTCTGAGTTTCAAGATGGTTCACTGGTGTACCTTCAGATACCCTTCAGTTATTTCACCCTATAATTGGGTGGGCAAGTCATCAAGGCCGTGTCAGTCATTCCACAAACGCAATGAAACAAGGTTTTCAGCTGTAGCGGCTTCCTGACTGCACAGAAACAGCACGAAGCCAGGTCCTTTTCCCATGCTTACGGCGTCTTTGGTGAATACTAGACAAAGGGATCCGATTTGCCGACAACCATATCTCGCACTCTTCATACTCTCAATGGTCAAGAGGGCTTTTTTGCGAGCTCCAAACACATAGTCTTGGTTGGATCAGTGTGAATAGCTGCCGGGGAACGTTGTCAAGCGTCTTGCTGATTACTAGCTCCTAGTCTGCAGCGCGTGGGCTGTCTCAAAAAAAGTCAGGATATACTGCGACCTATCTCCCAAGCATAGAGCGCTGAACAAAGATTTAGGTCTTGAAGACAGAATCAGCAATGGATTGTACCAAAGGGTCAATGGCGGTGAGGACGCCCTAAGGATGATCGGTACACTCAACGGTCTTGACGAAACTCTTCTACATGCACTTAAAGATGCTCGTCGACCCTATTCAACGCCCTTATCGTGTTGCGGTACCTCCGGGTGGCAACGATACGTGATAAGTAGGAAGGGATCTAGATTGACCAACCGCCTACTAGAAGAGCTGGAAATAGGCAGCCTCTGCCTACGAATCCCACAAGGCAAGCAAATTGATAGGTTAAAGAAGTATTAGCATCAGGATGATGTGGCAGTTTGGCAATTGTGAGGTACAATATTCCGTACCTTAAACAAGCTGGAAGTCGTGCACAATCACATGCTTTAGGCTATCGATGACGCACATATACAAAAGCGGGGTTTATCTAGTTTTGGACCCTTGTCCAAGATTTGAGATCAAGCCACTGCCCCTCATCTTCATCTTCATCTTGCCCCATTCCGAGAACAGATATCCTCATACCTTAAACTACTACTACTCAAGCTGAACAACCGTTGAGACATCATTTCGCTCTAAATTCCATCAGTCAGTATTACCCGGACGCAATTATGAACACTGGACAGCCAGCACAAGGCCAGGCAAATGCCGGGCAGGAGGACTACATGGATAAGGGTTCGTCTCTACACGCTTTCTGTGCTTCACGGGTCTCCCGCAGCTATTCTTGTTTGCTGCTTCATTTCGAAAAGACACATCTTCCCGTTGAACTCCTTTGCATTTCGAAGGTGTCGTGTGCATCCTAGGCCTTCCAACCTCCTCTCCACAATCTGCAAATTGTTCCCACAAGCTCTTCCTCCCTCCTTACATTCAAGAATCACCACCTCCCTTCTGAGCTCTAGAGTCTAATCCATTTCCGCCCTCTAATCTCTTACAGGCCTCGACGCCGCCGAGAAGAAGTTTGGCCAAGGCAAAATCGACCCCGCGAAGCAGCGTGGCATGAACGAGAAGATCACGGACGGTGCTAGGGGAATGTTCGAGAAAGCGACGGGTAAGTGACTTTCCCTTGGTATCCCTGTTTGCCAGATGATCAGAACAAGAAGGATGGTGGATTTTCGTAACGGTAGTTCTTTGAGTAATTGACAGAAAGACTTTTATGAGAAATCAGTGGCTGACGGTGCTGTGGGTGAATAGGAAAGAAAGCGCCTGAGAAACTTTCCAACTAGATTGACATCGGTGGAAGGCACTGCTGGGGTGGTATCATCGGAACGGGCTGGGGGAGAGACAATAGGTGTTCATTTCGGATAGTGTTGTTGCAAGAATAGCGGAATAGAGACAATACAGCAAAGACTGTGCTTTTCATTTCAATTCCCATAACGCGATGTTGGTTTCTCCACCCAGAATACTCAATGTACTCCTTCCAAAGCCTGGCGATCATACTATCCATCTCATTGTCGAAGATTTACACCTGACAGATGTTGAAGTCCTTAATGGCGTTGTGTTTCTGCTTGTAATTTCCTTTAAGACCACCAGGCTGCAGCCCTGATCCGAAGCATTATGGGAGCACCTCCGTTCATGAAAATACCTTAGTCTACACCTGTCGCTTTCAAGTATTCCAAGGTAGAAGAGAAACATAATATGCATTGATATGAAAAACCCACATCTACATGATAAGAATAGACGATGCCATGAATTGAAGACTCGGTAAATGGTAACTTTCGAGTCTAGGCTTCTGACCGTTCCATTGACTGAAAATTTTGCATTGATAAATCAATTACTTCGGTCCTTCTCTTCACGATGTCTGTGGAGTGTTTCGGGGTGGATGAATTGAAAAATTTGCGGAGACTCACCAACTCATCCTATTCCTGACAGGTGCCGCTCCCGCCATCCCTGCAAAATTGAAACTTCCCGCCACTCTTTCAACCCAACCACCTCGTGCACCTCTTCGTCGCAAACTACGCCAATAGCCTACCACCAAAGTTCTGGCTCATGGTCAAGCTCACTGTCGCTCTCTCAATAATCTGAATAATTCTCGAATGATATTTTCACAGTCATTGCGCAACCTTTGAACGACATTGCATGACCTCATCGCCCTACAACGAATCAATTCCACGAATCGCAAAGGCCCACGACATCAATGCAGGAACAGCTATTTAGAAGAAGATAAAGTGCAACCTAGATGAAATCAAGCCGATCAAGGTTGAATCCCTCATCATTCCAACCAATTGCTGCAACACAACATTCGCCAGTTCTTCTTGGGCGTCAAGACCAGTCGCAACAGCCTAGACGCTGCCCACTACCCACCTCAAAGCACCGTTGAATCCAACCCACGCATAAGAGTCAACATCTACGACTCGTAGCCTCTCTCCTCGACCTCCATTCCTTCCTCTTACAACATCAAAATGGCCTCAACCACAATTCGCGTCATCGAGCGCCGGCGGAAATATCACTGGCCGGAAGCGCAACTGAACTTTTGGCTTATCATCATGCTCGCCTCATCTGCCACTTTGCTCGGTGTCTTCTCCTATTTACTTTCTGTTCAAAACCAATTGAAAATCGGTGTACCATGGTCCGTCCTCCCCCTGCCCTTCTTGTATATGCTGGGAGTCTGTCGCTAACACTCCAGAAGGCTGTTCCCATACATGGTTTCCGTGTCGGCTATGGCAATCGTCTTCCTCATCGCCATTCTCGCCCTTATCGGCCAGCGCCAGCTCCTTCCTGGGATAGTGATGCTCGGTTCATTCATACTCTTCGTCCTATGGCTTACCGGCCTCATCGAGACCTCAATACAACTTTACGGTCCTTCGGGAAGCGTAAACACATACTGCAGCATATACAGGCCGGTAGGAGGGACGGTGCAGGAGACTATGGGATGGTTGGCAAACCATGGCATTTGTGAGTTTTATTCAATCCCTATATTTGCCAAGCCGAAAAGATATGGGTGCTAACGGGACCTGACAGGCACGGATTGGAAGGCTGCCTTTGCATTTGAGATTATAGGGACGGTGTTTTTGCTGTGGATGATGGTCATGGCGTATCAGGTTAACAAAGACGATTACGAATAGCATATGGGATGTTTGGGCGTTGTGGGGTTCGACCGGCATATCCAGGCTTTGTATGGACTCGGTTTACCTGGTGTGTATATATATCCCCAGCGATTTATGGCACGGTATTCCGTATAGAAAGCTTGACACATCTGGCTGTTAGCTGAACAATGCTTATACTCTCTACAATTTCTTCGGCGAGACTCTCCTCTCGTAGAACAAGCTGGCCCTTAGAAGCCCGTGGACAGTATGCTCAAGTCTACAGGACTAATGAATATACGAGTGTTGATGAGGCAAGGGAATACAGCAAACAGGAGTGGTTATGTAGGGCTGACCATGTGACCGGTATCGATACGTCAAAATTTCGCGTCGCGCGACGAGACTCTCCCCCCCACATCAAGCTAGACTTGTAGTACAATCTCTATTAGACTTCGCATTGCTCGAATTACTCTCTTGTACTTGTACGCTGTCCAAATCTCGATATAGACTTGAGCCCCCATGATCAACAAACCATACGCCGCTTGTGAGGCAGGATTCTTGCTTGAGCGCATCCTTCAGTACAATTGCATTACGCATCGACCCTCCGCCCAGAGACCGTTGCCATTGAGGTATCTTCAGGTAGAAAAGTCATAATGTCGACACCACCACGGCCTTTGATGGTGCGACAACCGTCCCGAGTTCCTGGAGGCTTCGATACGGATGACGATCTCTCTCCTATCAAGACCGAATATATACAAGACAATGAGAAGTACCCGGAAGATGCGCATCGAGGCCCTCAGACAAGATCCACGAATAAGGTCGAAGAAGGCAACAGTATGCCTCAGGCCCTGAGTGAAGATGGGAGAAGTCAATTGGCTGGCGAGGCCAGCGTCCTTGATGAAAAAGACATGCGGAAACGTTTAATGGATATGGATTCGAGTTTTCTGCCAGAAGTCTCCCCTGCTGCGCAGAACAATAAGTCTGGCATGGACGACACCTTTATCTTTGGCGAGCATCGTCCAAAATCATCTACTGTAGCTAAGCTGCCAGACACAGAGCGCGGGCACAAGCAATCAGAGTATGATGAGGCCAACGAGGAGTTTGTCGCAGATGACACGAACCCAGAATCACCAACTACACCGCCTGAATCATATCAGACACCAGCTCCCGGACTCGGCTATGCTGCGGACCCTGACGATGGAGATATTAACACCTCGTCGCTAGAGACGATGTCTTCTTCACCAACGGCTGCTGCTGCGGCAAGGACGATCTCCCGTGCCGTATCCAATGCATCAATCGATGGCTACGAGACAGCTGACGACAAAAGACGTACCAGAACTCCTGAGACCGAAGTCCAAACCTCAGCAGCAGATCAAGAACCGACACCGCGCAAACCGCTTCTATCATCTACATCTTCTCCGGCTGCATCGCCTACTCCGACAAAGCCGTCAGCGTTACAGGACACGGAGGAAGCAGCTAATGGAGATGTTGATGATGCGCAATTTGACTCGCCACGATCGCGGAAGAGGCCTAAATATCTCAACAGTCGAGTAAACAGTCAAAGATCGTCTTACTCTTCTTACACAACCACGTCTACAGAAGGCGGAAGTGATGTCACATTGGGGGCAGACTTCGCTCTACAGTCAGGTGGTGCCACACCTTACGGGGGCTCGCTCAGCAGTAGACCAACCAAGAATCTTTCTAGGACCATTAGTCTCGGAAGTATGGCATCTGGCGTATCAAATCTTAGTGATGGAGAAGAGAGGATAAGAGCTGTGAGCGGCGGAGTGGACGGCATCTTGGACACTTTGAATGAAGAGGATGATGCTGCTACCAGGCGCACCAGATCGAGTAGCAGGGATGGAGACCTGGCGGGTCCAGAAACACCAGTCGGAACGAGCAGAGCGTTGAATACGCCTACAGAAACGGTGATCTCTCGACATGTAAGGGATTTGAAGGTACCAGCAACAGTGGCTCGAGGATTCCGTGACAGACCAATGTCGCCAGAGAAGAGGAACGGTACCAGTAGCCGTGGCGGTAAGAATCTGACTCTTAAGGAACAGAGCAGTACTATCGACAAACTGGTAAAGGAGAACTGGGACTTGAAGTTAAAGATCAAATTCTTGGATGATAATTTGAATCGAAGGTCGGAGGAGGGTATGATACAGGCCATCTCGGAAAACGTAGAAATGAGGACATTGAAGTTCACCCTGCAGAAGGAGATCCGCGAGCTCAAGCGCGACAAAAGGGAGCTAGGACGCCAGTTGAAAGAAAAATCAGAAGAACTGGCTAAGAACCTAAAGAGTGCCAGGACCGAAGCTCCCCAAGGCGTTCCTGGACCTGAGGAGCTCCAAGACATGGAAGACGAACTGACCTACCTTAGAGATCACGTGACATCATATGAGATTGAGGTAGAGACACTGCGGCACGAAAGTTCCAAGCAGGAAGATGAGAAACGAAGACTTGCTGAGATGGTAGAGACGGTCCGTCGAAAAGGTGGAAGAGGCGGAAGTGACATTGGCGCTCGTGAGGAGATTGTATGGCTTACTCTACCCAATTCGAATTTGCTGAAACCTACTAAGTACAATTATAGGATATGTGGAGAGACCTGCATGAAGCTGAGACAGCTCGCAAAGAACAGGCAGACGAAGACAATAGGAAGCTTCGGGAGGAGATCAGGCGCCTCAAGAGTGACTCCTCATCTAGAACGTCCAATAACCATGCTACCAATGTCTCCCAGGTCCAAAGACGGCAACAAATATCGTCTACTAGCTCTCACAGCGGCATCTCTGATCAAGCAATTGACCGAAATGGTATTTCAAGTGCTGCGAGCAGTACTCTTGTCGGGCAACTAAGGCATGAGAATGCAGAACTGCGTAGCCAGCTTGGAGCGCAGACCTCAATGTTGACGTCGAGAAATCGGGAGAAGGACCGATTGTACGCAGAGATCGAGGAACTAAAGCTAGGATCCCACTCGGTCACAGGTGATAGCATTCTTGAGCGTTCAGCGTCTCGGGCTCATGGCCCTCCCACTTCCCGCGGAAGTGATGTTACTCGAGCTACGCAGCTTAGCGACGAAGAGCGTGAAGAATATGAGAACAATATCGAAGGACTACGCGATGAAAACGTTGCTCTGAAGATTGAGATACATGACATCAAAGTATTGACTGATAAGTTGTTGGATGAGCTTGAGCAAGTTGATGCCATCAAAGCCGACCACAACAATCTACAGCAACAGTATGATAATGATATGGGCGTAGCAACACAAGATCTTCAGGCGTTGCAACGAGAACGAGATGATGCACTTAAACTACAAGAAGACACGGACGCCGAGTTGGAAGACCTAAAGGCAGAAGCTCAAGATCGTATTAATGCGTTGGAGGATGAAGTTGAGCAAAAAGATCAGGAACTGCAGGACCTGCAGAATGAGATTTCTAACCGAGCTGAAGAGTCTGATGCGCTCCGTACTGAGGTCCGATCCATGAGTGAAAGGATACTACGGATAGGAGACGACATGGGAGCGAAATTGAAGGTCATTGAGGATCAGGAGATTGAGATTGAAGCGATCAATCGGGAGACCGATGCCATTGATAAGGAGCGCAACGAAGAGAAGAGCAAAAACGCCAGGTTCATGGTCCAGCAAGAGTCCAGCCAGAACGAAATTGCCTTTTTGCGAGAAGAGCAGGATGGTGATAAGATTAGGATTGGAGATCTAGAAAGTGAGATAGCCAACCTTCAAGCTAGCCTTGACAGTGAGAAGGAGCGGGCCAAGGATCTGGATTCAACACTTACGGATGAGAGGCATCAACGAGAGGTCATTGGCAGCAAGGAAAAGAAAGAAGTTCAGGTGATGATCAACGACCTGAATCGCGAATTATCAAGTGTCAAAGATGAGGCGAGGAATTTGAAGCAGAACCTTCAGTCTAGTGAGATTGAAGTCAATACCTACAAAGAGCGGTTGACGGAGCTTGAAAGCAACCTTCGGGAAGCGTTTGATGACCCGAATGGCACGAGGTCCACGTTCCTCACGGTAAATTCCCACTAAATCACCAAGGTATCTACAGAACTAACATGACTCTAGTCCATCACAAAGATACAAAAGGAGCTTCACATTACATCGTCGGATCTAGATATTACAAGGACTCGCCTTGATGAGAAGGAACGCCTGCTCCGTAACCGAGATGCTTTACTTGAAAGCCATGGTCTTGAGTCAAAGAAGTTAGCCGAGCTGCTCGAACGGGAGCGTCAAGGACGCAGAGCCGACAAGGCACAGCACGAGCAATGGCAGAAAACAAATCAACACATTTCGCGTACAGTATCCCAAAAGGACCAGCGCATCAGCGAGCTAGAGATGAAGACGCAGTCAGATCGTAAGAGGCTCGCAGCGCTAGAGCAGCAATTCAAAGAACAGCTGGCCGACCGTAATTCCTTACTCCTCAATCTTTGGAATCGTCTTTCATCGATGTGCGGTCCAGATTGGCAGAAGAGCAATAACCTGATCAATGGTCATGTAATAACCCTGACTATCGTCTCGGACATGCTTCCTGGCTTCGGCAAAAACCTGCTGCAGGCAATCAGCAACATCGAAGGACTCCTGGTGGGCCTTAAAGGACGGGTACAAAACATTGAGCGAGACCTGCATAAGGAATACCAGGCGTTGGAGCAAAACCTTGAATCCCGCCTCAAAAAGCTCGACCGTCTCGAAAACATTGTGCAAAGCAACCGCGTCACCGGCACCTTCTCCGCAGCGCCCGAAATCGCCAAACTCCGCGGGGAAAACCGTCTCTTGAAATCCGAAATCGCCGTACTCCAAAAACAAGAAATGCACGCCCGTTCTTCTAAGCGCTCCGTTTCCAGCAGCATCGCCGGCAGCACCGCTGAGATTTACGCCAGCCAGCGCGCCGCCCCTCCCCCACCCCTCGCGCGCCACCACTCTAGCTCCGCGGTCGAAACTCTCGAGCGCGCATCATCCTCGAAAACGAACGCATCTACAACAACGTCGATGATTCCGCTGGGCGTGCCGATTGAACCCAGTCAGCAGAGGTGGATTCATCGCTTGAGGGAGCTCGAACGTAGGCTGAAGGCCGAGAGGGAGGCGAGGCTGTTGGATCGCAGTGGGGCGAGGAAGAGGTTGGAGGAGGGGAGGATGGAAAATGAAGAGTTGAAAATGGAGTTAGAGAGGGAGAGGGTGAGGAGGGGTGAGGTGAGGGGTGGGTCGAGTGGGTCAAGATGACGGGTGAGGTGGTGAGATGGTTCGGGAGGCGGTTTGTGGTGGACGGCCTGGTTCCATGGCGGAGGTGTACTGGCGCTTTCGCTTGGACTGAATACTGGTCCGCAGAAACGGCGCAGCGGACTTGTACAGTGGCATTCGCCGCTGCAAGATTCGGGTACGCAACAATGAAATTGATTCCCCGTGAATGAAGCCTACTCCCATATATACCTTCACCCTTTCGGTATCCCACTCTTCAAATCCCCTGGTTTTCCTGAAAAGGCAGTGAGTGCGTGTACGGAGGTACCTTAAGGTACTTTGCCCCACCAGGCTAGCTAGTGTGCACCGCCACCGCTGTGGCTTAGCACCCTTTAGCTGCTCGCCCAATGCCAAGATATTCCGATCTTGTGCATAACGGTGACGTACCGAGGCGTTAATCGCGCATTGTCGGCGGGAGAAAGCTTGATCTTTAGGGTTTGACAAGGGTCCATGACTGGCTAGACCCTGGGAATGAATGAATGGAAGCAGGAGTGAACATTGGGGATGTGTGACGAGGGGATTGACCTTGGAAGTTAAGATTACGGGTAGAGTAGAGTACTGTAGTAGTACGAGATGGGGAGGTGTGCTGGTGTGCTGGCAATCATATGTAAACATTGTTGTGCACCGTCTGCGAGGAAATACAAACACGACATTTCCTAATCTGACCATAAAGTACCTCAAGGTACTCTTCGGTCCATTTCACTCACCTCTCGTTTCTCAAGACTATCATTGATCTCTTACGAATCTCTGATTTTCTCACTTACAGAATCAAGTCGCAACAATGGCTCGCACCTCTCCGCTCCATTGGTGTGTGCCATCGCCCAACGTCTGCGCCCTTCCAGTCCAACTAACAGCGCAACAGGGTCGGCGTGGTTTTCTTACTCGTTGCCTCGATTCTTCTCCTAATCACCACCATCTCGGCCCCTGTCCTTAAAGACATTGCCATCTTGAAGGTCATGCTCACCAACAAGACCGAAATTCGCAACTCGTCGGTGATCTTTGGGACTTTCGGTCATTGTATTCTTGATGTTCCGCCTGTGCAGTAAAGCTACCTCTCTTATTCGCGGGAAGTAGAGCTTGAGAAGGCAGGGTCACAGTACTAATGATGATGCACGAACTACAGAACTGACCAGGACTTCTGCTACCCGAGAACCATCGGCTACAAGCCCGCAAACATCATGTCTATCATCGACGGTAAGTCCTCCTCCCCCTTCCCCCTCCTCTTTTGTACAACCCCACAAAACATTAACATTCCCTCTCCAGGCACTCACTTCAGCAACTCCTCCGCCGCCAGCGTCAATGGCTTGACCAGGGCCATGATCCTGCACCCCATCGCCTGCGCACTCGCATTCATTGCGTTTGGCCTTAGCTGCGGCGCCGGAGTTGTGGGGAGCATCCTGGGCGCGAGCGTTGCGGCGGTGGCGTGGGCGTTGACGTTGGTGGTTATGGCGATTGATTTTTCAATCTTTGGGGTAAGTCGTTCTTCCTACCATTGGCTTTATTACCTTCGTTCCCTTCCTCTGTTTCCAACCTATTCTCTCACCATATCCTACCCTTCAACCCACGCCTAAAAATTCACCCCTGACAGGTTATCAAAAACCACGTCAACGCCGACCACTCGGGCTCGCACGCCTACTATTCCGTGGGAATGTGGACCATTCTCGCCGCCATGCTCCTCCTCTTCTTCGGCATGTTCATCGTCCTCTTCACCTGCTTCAGAGCGCGCAAAGCCAAGAAGAACTCCTACGCCAGCAACGGCGGTGTTGGCGGTGGCAGAAGCAGGAGCTACAAGAACAGCAGGGATGCGGGCTATGTTGACAATGGCGTAGGAGGCGGGAATGGGTACGCGGATGTGGGGGCTGCGGGGAGAAAGCCTAGGGGGAGGTTTGGAATTTTCTGAAAAGGAGGATATGTGCAAGCGGGAGAGCGGGGGCCATGGTGAAAGGGAGGGGCAGGGGGAGCGTGGCGTTTCTGCTTCTATTCGGTGGATTTCAGGCGTCATTTTGCGAGCCGTAAGATACCCCCTCCATGTATCCCAGGTCCATACCTAAAGCCGATTCAATACCCCTTTCCCTTCCTCCCCCTTTACCAGAACCCAGACACGTTTTTCACCCCCCCCCCCCCATTCTTTATCTTCCACGAGCATTTCATAGCCAACATTGTCCTGAATTCTGGCGCAGCTAACCCATTTCGCTTCTCTCTCTGTCCCGTCAACCCTCCTTTCCACCTCCCATCCGAGTTATCCCTCGACCGAATCCCGAATTACCCTTCTTCTCCTTCTTATTCCTCTTCTCCTTCTTCTCCTTCTTCTTGCAACTTAGGAGCGCTACTCTCGATGATATCTAACCTCTCAACCAAAAAATCTTCCTTTTTCACATTTCCCTTCTTCTTCTTCTTCTTCTTCTTCTTTTTCCTTTTTCCTTTTTCACATTCTTCTTGTTGTTGTTTGTTCAATCACTCAGGTCGTCTAGACAGCCGGTGCAAGCTGTTTTTGCGATTTTTTTCGTTTTTTTCGGTGCTTTTTTTTCCCTTTATATATGTGAGAGCTCTTTTGCTGTTTTTGGGGGGGGGGTTAGTGGTTTGTTTGGCGCTCTTCTTGGGAGGGGGGGGGCAGGGGTTGTTCGTTGGTTGGAACGTTTCTGCTTGTTTTGTCGTTTTTTGGGTAGGGGGGGAGGGGCTTGGATGTGTGTGGTTTTTGGGATATGTTATTTGCTGGTTTGGTTACTTGTAGGTTTTTAACTGTGTCCAGTACTTTCTTCTCAAATCTTTTGTATCTTGGGTTAGTCATGTTCGAATTTCTTTACTTCTTGTTCATCTGTGTACTTACCAAAACTCATCCACACACAAATTCGGGTTCTAAGTGGGAAAAGAAATACCGATTGTTTAAAAACCAAGCATATCTCTCTCCTTGAACAGAATCGGGAAAGGATTACTACTCCGCTCAAGATCATCATTAATTTATCGATATCACCAACTTCACTCATTTCATCATTAGGAAAATTTCGGTTTTCTTGTAACCGAGTCAGTCTTCCTTCTTCTCACTGCGTTTTACTGTACAAACCATGAAAGCGAAATAGTTGTTTCCGAAGCCGTGTAGTTATGTAAATCTCTAAGCTCTACCGATACCAACGACCAGGAACGCACGACGATTGCTGCAATGAATCATACCAGCTTCTCGTTGGGTAAAAAAGGGGCAAAGAATTTGGGGAAAGCACATCAGCGTTAACAACAGAATAGGGTGATTGAGAGACTGAGGATAGCACCGCGGGATCTTAGCGTGGGATAAGCTCTAACCCCGCATACATACAGTTATTTACTCTCTCAGTCTCTATGGCTCGTAATCACACTCGTCTATTGTTAATAAGAGTGCCTGAATGTAATGAAAAAATATATAATCGTAGTGATAATATCATAAGGTATGCAATTTCACCAAAAGAATGGTCTGACTACTTCCCCAGCGCTTCATCGACCCCTTTCTTATACTTCTCCAATATTCCCTTCCTGTTGATCTTCTGCGCGCTCGTGGTCATACCCTGTAGATGCATTCCGTCAGCTTTCATGAGACATTCCGGCGCTACGAAGAGAACAGAAACCAACGAAGCAACAATAGTTTTGAACTTACATTCTGCGGCGTCCACTCCTCATCTGCCATAACCAACCCATCAATTATCTCGATCCCGTTCAGCCCACCACCACGACCCGTGTTCTGCATCTCCTTGAGCACAGCCGCATTAAGCTTCTTGTCATGCACTAGTTCTTCGAGGGAGTGGCCACTGATGCCGAGCTGGGAGGCCAAGGATTTGAGGGCCGGTTCTGCGGGGACAATGATGGCGATGGGCTTGCTTTTTTCGGCGGTTGCGTAGACGCAGATGTTGGCGATGATGTTGCACGAGCGGTAGATTGATTCGAGCTGCGAGGGTCTTGTCAGGACACGGTATTGCATAGCTAAGAAGCATTGGGGAATGGAAGATATACCTTTTCAAGTGCAACATACTCCCCGCTTAGCGTCTTGACCAAATTCTTCTTACGATCGATGATTTTCAATTGGCCTTTCGAATCGAATTCTCCAATGTCCCCGGTCTTGAACCAGCCGTCGTGGAAAGACTCTTTGTTCTCTTTCTCTAGATCTAGATAGCCTTCGGTGACGGCACCGCCACGGATCCAGATCTCGCCCTGTGGATGTGGCTTGTGGTCGGTTGAGTAGTTGGGATCAGGCACGTCAACGAGTTTCACTTCGATTGAGCCCGGCATCTCGCCCAGTGCATCGTCCGTCCAGGCGGCAGGGTCCACAATTGCACCCATTCTAGATAAAGATGAGCGAAGTAAGCAGATTGGATGCATTGCAACTCACCCACAGGTCTCCGTCAGCCCGTATCCGCCAATCATCGGTGTAATAGCCATGGATATAAATCGCAGAGTATCTTTCGCAATCGGCCCTCCTCCGCTCATGCATATCCTCAACTTCCCCCCTGTAGCTTCTTTGAGCTTGTTGAAAACGATCTGATCCAAAACACCCACGCCAGGCATGCCAGTCGACGTCATCATAATCTTTGCAGACATTGCGCCCCAGAACATGTTTCGGACAACGGCGTTACTAGAGTTTACCTTTCCAATAATACCCTTTTTGACGCTTTCCCACACCTGTGGCACACCAACCATGACCGTCGGACGGAACTCGCGGATATCGCCCTTGCAATTCCGGACCGATTGGTCAGAGAGGGTCTTAGGGTTTCCATAGCCCATAGTGCCGCCCCAGTAGAGAATAGCATTTTCGAAAACAAACTCAAGGATGTGAGCCAACGGTAAATAGGTGAGAAGACCGTCGCCTGGTCCAAGGTATGGTCCAACGACAACATCCACACCAGCCACTATATGCATGAGCAGTGTCGTCAACGTTGAGGGCACAGAAGCTTACCTGCAGCTATTACATTCTTGTGCTTGAGAAGGACACCCTTCGGCGGTCCCGTCGATCCGGAAGTGTACATGATACAGCAAAGATCATCGGCGTGAGGGGGAACAGCATCGATCGGGTTACTCTCTCCCATACGCTTCAGTTCGTCGAAACTCTGAATTGTAAGATACGGAAATTCTTCTTTGAGCTTATCAATGTCCTGTTGCTTGACCTTTCCTTCACTGTTGTAGATGACGTGCTGGACATCCTTGGCCTCTTTGAGCGGCTTGAGAAGCTTCGGAAGTAGATGTGGATCAAGGAAGATGGCTTTGGCGTGCGTCTGGCGTAGGGAATGCTGCAACCCTTCTTCCCCGAGGGTATCGTACGCGGTGACGATGGGCATGGACTGGGTGGAGCAAGCTAGGAGAGTCATTAATACTCCCTATACAATCGTATCAAAAACGTCATACCATGAGCCATAGCGAGCCATGATGGTGTAGTAGCGGCAAAGATGTGTAGCCGGTCGTCCTTATTCATCCCTAGCTTTCTCATTCCAGCTCCACACTGAATCGCTGTGCGCTCGTACTCAATGAAGCTCATGTATTGGTACCCGCTCAGCTCAAAATAGGTCCATTTCTTATCGACAGTCTCTTCCTTTCCATCAACGGTCTTCTTAATCTTCTTGACTTCATCGTGAGTGCGGACGACCTTCCTGGAGCCCAAAGCCTTTGCATTGCCGAACTTTTGGGAGCTGCGCTTCAAGATGTCGTAAAGGGTCGCAACACCATCTTCTGGCGTATGAACCAAGCCGTCTTTTGTTCGGACATTACGCCGGGGGATGGTTTCGCCCTCGACCTTGGAGTAACCGGTCGCCTCAGCCGTGTAAGGGCCGGATTTATAAGGTCTAGGCTGGGGAGCCCAGGTCTTTGTGTCAACCATATTGACGATTTGCTATCTGAGCGAGACCACAGGCATTCTATAAAGAGCTTTATTTTGCTAGGCAAGTGGCTTCGTCGTATGCTGGAAGCTGCGAGTTCACAGCTACTCTAAGCAGTTAATGCTCGGGCGTCGGCTGCCTCGCCTCTAAACGCTACTGTAGGCAGATCATGCCGTTTTGATTGGCGGACGAGCCGCTGACAGGGCACTTCTTCGTCAGACGGTTTCTCAATACTCGAGGAAGCTCATGTATTGATACCCGGCATGGCGACAGATAGTTGACGATCCTAGCTGCCTCATTTCAATGGCATGGAAGGTAGGTGAGGGTTGTATAGAGACCGATCCGTATTTCATATCTCGGTTCACAGAGGCGGGCTCCTCGAGTTCCTCGGGTCCAAACCAGTTGGCAGTCGCCGAGGTACCTTTAGATTTCGAGAACTCATCGAACTGTTCTCTTCACGATCACCTCTTTCTCTATGTAACTTATAACTGACTCTGACGTACTAAAGTGCGGCATCTCTATATTGTACAGTATTCATCAAGTCTTTTGCATCTCAAAAGGCTAGGAGGTATGAGGAAAATGGACGAACCCACATGCCTTTTTGATAAAACTACCATTTTACTTGAGCCCCAACCGGTCTTTCACTACTTACATTCAGTCACTTCACATGATGCCCTCTTCCAGGAATGGGTGAGGATCTCATAAGAGCCGAAATGGCGGAACAGAAGGATATCGCAGCAATCGAAAAGAGTCGTTGATAGCCATATTTCCGCGCCAGCCTTCGGTGACTGTACAAAGGCATGTAACATTCATCTGGAGTTGTCTTGGAAGAGCAGTGATCACACATCCGAGCCCAAAATCTTCCTATTTGAAAGAATTAACCTTCTTGAGATCCAGGCGAATGAGTTTCACGGGCATTTGGATGGTCATGATCTTCTAGCAACCACATCTATGCGGTGCGACCCAACGACTAACGACTGATGGGGAACAAACAGTTATGACCATCTCTAACAACTTTCCTGGAGCTATTTCGTGCGCTTCGTTGATTCGCTTGTCAGCTAGTCAGTGCAGCCAGCGCACAGGCCCTGGAACAACATGCACTATTCCGCTTATGAGAAGAAGCCTTCATAGGGTATATCCGTTATCTGAATTCAACCTTCCAGTTCAACTTCCCAGCAATCGATACGAGAGGTACGACTTGAGAAAACGTAAGACGGCTGACCCATACCTTGGTAGTCTAGGATAACAAAGTGGAATCAAGAACTTCCGAAAGCTAGCAATTCCAGCCTCAATGTAGGAGCTAGCAAAAGAAGGGCCTAAGACAAGTAGTGCTTCTTGCAACGTCGCATGCTACTCGAAAGATGAGCCAAGTGTCAAAAGCAATGCTGCTCAGCTCTTGGCTCGATATAATCTGAGAAGTCGAACAGATCAACTCTGTCATCGGTACCAAATGGTTAACTTTGAACGCTTATTTCAGCCTATACTATATACTATATCGAGGTTTCGATTTCCGAGGTCTTCGAAAACTTCACTGGAAATAAAAAGCGCTCGAAGATAGCTATTCTGTCGCCTACTTACGCCGCTAATTCAGAAGCATATTGATGAAAGACCTCTGCGAGCAGCGCCTTTTGAGGTACCGGAGGAATGGGGACTTTCGCGGCTTGCGGCTGACGATGTGTTGTTTCAATTCGCGCGTCATTACAACGTTGACTGCGTCAGGACTAGCGATGGGTGGGAATACCTGCTAGACGAAAAAGATGACAGTAAAACCTCTGCGCTGTACGTAGCTGTGAAACATGGGGGCTCTACAAACTCTAACGATATTTCGGGCATAGCGAGTACTTCACAAATCTTCACCAAAAGAGAAAGGACTTTTCCGAAGTTGAAATTTGAACCGAACAGAGTGGACCTTGGGCTACTTCCGAGCTGGATTCAACAATCACACATCGCTACGCATGTGATGCAATATCACCGCCGATGACGAAGAACCTGTTGGTTATTGCCGTTCATAACCGAAGACTTACAAGACATCCAGACAGCTGCAGATTTATTGCTTTAAGCCACGTCTATGGTGGAATTAAGGTCCCTCAGAACGCCTTCTTGCGTCATGACCTAAGCTGTCCTTTGCGCACATACGACCTCGGAACAAGGCCGCAGAAAACCCCTGCTCTCCAAGATGAATGCATTTGCGCATGTTTTGAGTAGCTCAATTGTTTACTGGAAACGATCGAAGATACTATCCTTCTTATTCGCCTCCTTAGATTCAAATATCTCTGGGTCGACTCTATCTGTTTCAATCTTCAAGGTACTGACAAGCAGTCAAACTCCATCAACAGCATGATTTCAACCTTTAAAACTGCTTTTGTGACTATAGTTGCAGCAGCGGGCATAAACGTCAACTCAGGACTCCCGGGGGTAACACCTGGCTCGAGGAACTCTGTGTATCATGAGGAAACCATCTGAGAGTTGAAATTGGCCATAACTCCGGCCACATTAAAGCAGCAACTTGCACCATCTCGGTGGGCAACACGAGCTTGGACTATCAAGAGGGCTTGATGTGCACAATATATGTCGTCTTCGGTGAGGGGCAGGTATTTTGGGAGTTCCAACAAGCAGCATTATGTGAAGCTGTCGAAGAGCTGTGGGATGAGTTCCCAGACATGAACGTGCTGCCACCATTCAGCCGTGCACTTGGTAATTCCTTCTCGCGAAAGAGTGATTTCAGGGGACTTTACACTTCATTCGTTAGCACCTATTCTAATAACGATCGAACATACGAAACAGATACGCTGAACGCATTCACTGGTATCCTGAGCCAGCTTAGGTTATCTTTTGGTATCCAATTCACCTAGGGTATCCCAGGGAACGATATCCCAGAATATCTGTTGCGGACACGCCCTGAAGAGAAGCAGCGACCAGGCGAAACTGTCCAGTGTCACCCCGAATTTGCAGGCACCGAAGTTTTCCGAGTTGGAGCTGGGCCGGATGGTCGTCACCGATCGATTTTAAACTGATTGACGTAGAACAGCACAGCTCTCGACTTTATAATATAGGACAGAGGGGAGATACTTATGGAACAACTAAACCGAGCCCACGGTCTAGCCACGCAGGCCTTACGTGAGACGCAGGCAACACCAGATAGCTATGTTCTTCGGTGCGACACCAAATCTGTACGAATCGAGATCTGCGACTCCCCATTGTCCTTTGCAGGGACAACTGTCCGGAGTCCCAAAATTAGGATGTCATTAAATGCAAATGTCTTCTTAGACTGCGGAAACGCGCGGCTTCGAGATCTTGTAGGCCAAGTTTGTGAGTTCATGGAATGTGGCCACCACACTCCTTGCGATCCCCCATTCCGGTATATTGGCATCCTTGTAATAACTCGTCATGGAAATGTTGCAAGATGAATTGGAGCTGGAGAGATGATCTTGAATCAGTTCGAGGCTAACAATCCTGACTGGAATACCATACTGCTCAAACAATGCTACGGTAAACCCTACCTCCATGTATCTTGTCACTGATGTGACAAATAATTACGAACGCTCGGTTCGTACTGTGAGTCTCTGACCTGAGTTATAATAACGACCTCGCTGAGACTTCGATGGTAGGTAGAGATACAATGCTCCATCATTAAGTGCTGACGATACTATGATAAACGCTCATCTTCAAAACAACTATCTACATCAAATCACGAAACACCAGGCCTAGAACCCCATACCACTCCTTATCAATCGCGTTGAAGCAAGCATATCTACAGATGACCACTTTTATTAGTACAAACCCTGTTCACGGTCACGGTTGCACATCTCCGAGAAGAGGATAAGAAGAAAAAAGAGAGGAGGGTTTTCAGGATCGAGCAAAGTATACATGCACTACAAGCAAACAACGAATCCAGCGTCGAAGATCACGATTCCAATGTTAAGCACGATCCAGTGCAATTTTGCTTCTGCGCTTCACCCGTACCAGAATATGCAATCAGAATCAGCACAGAGCCAATGAACATTGAAGGAACCGGAATTCTGGACGCCCAACGTTATTGTTTCTACGCTTTAGTCGCCGGTGGATTCTATCGTTTACGCGAGCAATGATCTGTGCACCCAGAACGAATCTTACTCCAAAAGAGATGTAATTTAGACCGTCAATACCGACATTCTCACCATGGAAACCTTCTCAGACTCCAGGGAACGTTGACAGGAGGAGGTAGAGAAGACCAAAGAGATAAGCCATGTACACAGCGATCACTTGAATGATTGGTTGTGTCGCCACTAACCGACATCGCCTGACGAATGCGATTTAAAGGACCTTCACAGGGTTTTTAGCGGACATAGATGCGGTGTGTAGTCTTTCATTCCCTGTTTCTCTTCGCATGGGGTCTGATCTTTTCTAAGAAAAGAATACCGGAGAGCCGGATAGGACAGCAGCAATGCTTGTCGCCCAAACGACCCATCGCCAGGTCATTGTCTCGGCAATGAAACCTCCAGCGATCCGTACAACAGCGGGCCCAAACTGTGGGCGAGGCTATGAATACCAGCTGCTTCTTCCCGTTAATCGGGATGCCAGCAATTACTGATTGGGATTAATGCCATGAGCAAACAACGGCGAAATACTTTTTCTTACTTCAAAACGTCATCATCAATAGGTAGAGATGCGCTTCCGCCCATCCCACCGAGGAAGCGAAAGGCGATTATCTCTGCTTTGTTCTGGGAAAGCCCGCATCCAAAATTCCAAGCGAGGTACAACAGGTTGCTCAGCTCTAGGATACGAACCCTACCAAAGACTTCTGAGAGCGGTCCGAGAAAAAGTGGGCCTATAGCGAAGGCTAAGACGAAGATAGACAGGGTCAATTATGTCTCAACCTCGGTGGTCACGCCAAGGTCTTTGGCATCTTGGCAAGAGCTGGTGCTGCCATTGTGGGTGGTACGGGCGATATGAAGGTGAAGGAGGACACGACAAATGTAGCTATCCATTTCTTCCCGATTAACCAATTCTTGGACTTTTCAGTGTCGCCTGGCCTGGATCGAGTTAATTACGGAGTATTTGTTCTAAGTCTCGGTGCTTGCGGGTTTGAGCTCAGGGCCAAGCTAGGGTCTTTTGAAAACTCCTCATGTTCCTGTTCTGTTGTCCCTCCCTTGGCTTAATTGTGGCGTCTGCTTGTCGAAATTACCGCTTATATTACGTTCGACTACTTTTGCTGCTCTTGACCTGGAGACTCATGCTCATTGTAATCGCGATGGGCTACGGAATGGTTATAGAGAATTTGGGCTGACCATTTGGTTCAGAAGACTACGAACAATACGAAATTGGGGCTTAGGCCACACTGGCCCCTTTCGATGGAGGCCCACCTCCCACGAAGGTAAACAACAAACCTTGTCACCACAATGGCATGATGAAGCTCTTCCACTTGACGTCTCTGGCCTCTACTGTCACATACTCAAGTAGCGAATTGGCGGTACTGACTTGCACTTACTCAGTCTCCACAGCATCGGCCATATCCTCCATAGTCTCAAACTTCCAAGTGAACGCCATCTCTCCCTCCACAGCCTCCAATTCCGAATTCGGTCCTCCCTTCCCATCACCCCGTGCGATCCAAGCACTGCTGATACCCATCTTCTTAGCGGGTACATGATCCGACTTTAACCCATGAGCAGTATGCAGCACTTGCTCCTTTCTAACCCCCAGTTCATCCCGCACATGATCCAACAGGTAATGGAAGTTCTGGAGATCAGGCTTGTACGAGCCGATATCCTCGGCCGTGTACACGGCATCGAATCTGACCTCTGCCAGCGGCCCTGACAGCACCTTGGAAAAGCTGTCGCGGTCCACGTTGGAGAGAATGACGAGCTTGTAGTGTTTTGAAAGTCGTTGCAGTGCCTCGACCGTGTCTGGGAAGCAGAGCCACTTAAGTATCGAGCCGCCTATAGTTTCGGCTTCCGCCTGGGTTGGTCGGAGCAGAGAAAGGGATTCGGAGAGGTTGATGTAGCTTTCCGCGAGGAGGGATGGGTACTTCAGACGTGGGTTCGAAACGAAGAGTGAATTCTCATGGCGGTTGAATTCCTTGATCAAGGCGGCGCGATCATGCTTCAGAGGGTGGGAGTCGGGGAGACGGTCCACTAAGGGTTGGAGGTCTTTGTAGATTCCGGCTGTTTCGGGCGTAAGTATGGATTAATTGATGTGTGTTGGATTCGTTGAGTGCGTGGCTTACATTCCCAATCGACCAGGGTGCCGAAGCAGTCGAAGGAAAGAAGTTTGAAGTCCTTTAGACTTCTGGGGTCTTCGGAGCGAACTTTCATCTCTGCGGGATGTCCGAGTATTCGTCCAATCTGAATGGCTTCGATATTGCTTCCGTATTTCACGCCCAGCCGATGCAGTCACCCAAATTTATCTGTACAGCACAAAGCACCTAGTAATGGCAGGCATCTATGAGTCATTCTACGAAGCACTCGGCGTTTAGTACAGTAGGAGCAATGTCGACCACTTGCAACTATGAGGTGTTGGCTGTACGTCATTAAGCATAAACCCCGCTTTCGCCGAAGGTCATACTAACAATTGTTTAGCTGGACAAGAGGGGAATGGTCTTGCTTTCTATGTCTCTTGTCTCGTCCTTTGTATTAATGGGAGTGGCGAAATGCGTTTTCACACACTTGAGTGTGCTTCTTGAACATATGACTTCCGAATGCTTACTTTTCTAGACAATATCTGTACTGTCTCTGTGATACGGGTTTACTTGAAATCAATGGCGAGCAGCCATCAACGCCAATCTTGCCTTTTCATTGTTTCAACGATGTGGTTTCATGACTTTCTCACCTCACCGAAACATCTTTGAATAACGATATTCGGAATACACACTCATATTTCCACGTGGACACTTTGCCCTATTGCGATATCCGTCGAGCAAAAAGCCGAAACCCTTCTTGGTGCAACTAATTGAAGCCCGCAGCAAGGCCAATGATTGAAGCAGAAATTCACTCTTCATTGCTTCACTCGGCTTCTTCAAAGACTGCATCAGTCAATAACTCTCCATATCCACGTTTTGTATGCCCGAATTGTGAGTATCTCAAATAGATTGGTCAAACTTGAAAACGTTCTTTCACAAATGATGAGAGACACGACATAAGCAGGCTTGCTAGGTAGCAACAGAGAGCAAAACTGCTAAGCGGCTTTAATGGAAATATAATCTCCCTTCCTCAAACGGGGCATAGGAAAAGTAGCTAAGATATGTGTTCTGGTAAAGTGATTGTTGGGGGAGATCCGGGAGCCAGAGCCCTCTGCAACATTAGATTAATACAGCCGTGTAAGTACATACATAGCCACCAAACATTCATTGCTGGTGGAAAGTTTGAAAGCCGTTCAGAGATCAGTACCGTACTGACGCCGCCTCCTAGTATTTACATCGTCGAGCAATATTTACAATCCTTGCACCCTTCAACAGCTCCTAGCTCTTACGAAAAACGTAAAAACCCCTTCCATCTGTTTATCATACCTCCAAACCACGACCGCCGAGGTGCCTCCTCAAGTTCCTTCAGCAGATCCTCGTAGTACTTCGGATTCGATTCCGGCTTCATCATTTTGTCGGACAAAGGATACTAAGTACCTCATTAACCAACCATTGTCTCAAACCTATCAAACACTAGGGAAGCAGTACCTTCTTTGTATACCTATTCTCCAGGAACGAATACAGCACATTAACCTGCTCAAGCTCGGCCTTTTCATCAAACTTCACTGGCGTAGGTATTGTAGCCTGGGCTTGGTTTGCAACCACGTTGTCTAGCGGTGCGACCTTTGGGGGGTTGAAATGGTTTTCTATACGCTGGCGCATGACATCTTGGAAAGAGATTTGGGGGCGCAAGATGTCGACAGGCCATTGGGAAAGGGCGCGCTGGTAGTGTTTGTATATTATCTATAGCTGGCAATTAGCATTGTGGTATCATCCTCTTGCCGAGCGTTGACAGTGAATACAGACTGATTTTGACATGTTAACATGACCTGTAAAATGCTGAATCGGTCACTCATCGATGATGCCGACTGTGGTCTAGTCTTAAGGCTGAGTTAATAATCTGACGCCAAGTCTAAATTTGGTGGCGGCACATCTCACTTATTGGACGAATGACTGCGCTTAATCTTTGATTCCCCCGACCCTACGCTTCCTAAGGCTTCCACCATCACACAGTACATACCACGACTTGCGACGATTTCATCGTATACAATTACATCTTAATAGAAGATTTGGACGCTAGACCTTCTCGAGTTTGTCAAAGGTGGATAGATCGATTGGCGCGAGCTCATCATGAGCTCACAACGCTACGAGCGAGTACGTCTCCACAGTGACCCCGATATACCACTCAGCCGATTGTGTATGTCTACGCAGAACTCGAAAGCTAACTTCTCCAACAGGTGCCAGAGATTGATCAAGAAGATACTCAAATATCTCCTCATACCGAGAAAGAGATCCCTCACCTCCCTACCTCCCCTCAGTCTCCGCCGCCTTCCTTTAGATCACGCGCTTCCTCATTTGCATCACGACATCTCCTTTCTTCCGAAGACCCCTTCACCTCTGATGCCGACAGAACCCTAGCCGATACCTTTGACGATGGGTCTGGCTCCGACTCCGAAAGCCACAATGGCGACGATGACCGCCAGCGACTCATGCGTGGCAATCCTTCTCCGCCAAGCCCCGAACCAGCGTCTACAAATGGGGGGGTCAGACCTGCTCCACTACAAAGGGCGGTGAGACAGTTCCCAGGAATGACTCCTGTACCATCGGCCAGAAGCGGAGCGCCCTTTGCTCCGTTCTCCTCCTCCAACGACGGCGTCTTCGCGAACCTAGATGCCAAGCCCGAGCGCGGCGAAAAGACAGAAGAGCAACCACCCGTAAGCACATTTTCCGTCCTCTCTCGCACAGCTGCTAACAACTACCCAGTCCTACGAAGCCGCGGCAGCCGACGCAGCGCCCCCATACTGGGAATCCACTCTTATAGTCGCCCCCGGCTCCACGGACGAAGTCTACGTCGAAGGCCTCCCCGTCGGCTCCCTCTTCTCCTTTGTCTGGAACGCCATGATCAGCATGTCCTTCACACTCGTCGGCTTCCTGCTCACCTATCTTCTCCACACCACGCACGCCGCCAAGAACGGGTCGCGAGCCGGCCTTGGCATCACCCTCGTGCAGTACGGCTTCTACATGCGCACCGGAAAGGGCCAAACCCCCACTGGCGGCGCCGATGACGCCTATACACAGCCTCAAGACCCCAACGCGCACGACTTCGACCCTGGCGCGGTCGGCGGCGCTGCGGCCGCCGCTATGGCTTCGAGCCAGACCACCGCGTCTTCGGCCACGAGCACCGTCTCTGGTATCGCGAGCAGCGAGTGGCTGGCCTACGTGCTCATGATTGTAGGCTGGTTCATTCTAATCCGGGCCGTGGGCGATTTCTTCAAGGCGAGGCGGCATGAGCAGTTGGTGTTGAGGAGTCCGGACAGGGGGTTGAATGTGCCGATTGTGGCGGAGGGGGAGGAGGCCGAGAGGGTGGTGTAGGCGTTTGTTTTTTGGTCATGGGGAAAAGAGGGGGTGTAGTTTGCTTTGGCTTTTGTGAGTGAGGGCTAGGGAGGAGGGGAGAAGGGCGTCTCGCAGGGAAAGGCGATTGAGATTGGGTTATGCGCAGGTTTTTTTTCTTTTCATGATTACAAAGGGTGACTATATCACGATTATCCCATCATGGCTATTGATCTCATGTTCCTACCATTCCACCCATCCATTTACCCCTTTCCCTCCCCTTCCCTCCCCCTCCCCCCTCTCTCTCCCCGTCTTGGTGTCGACTGGCGAGAAGAGTGGTAAAAAGGTTCGGTAACAGTTCAGGCACGTCAGTTAGCACTCACGCAATCATTAGGAAAATCCGGAAAAATTCCGTGCGTTGTTTTCCTGACGTATAGACATACATATATGTATCCGCCTTTTTTTCTTCTTTTTTTTCAAACCCGTTTCTATCCTTTCTTTTCTTTCATTCTTTCTTTCTTTCCGATAAAAGTCACATTGCGTTTTTAGAGATTGCGGACCATCTTATTGGTTTTTTTCTAACTACTAACTAAGTAACTTGCAATCGGGCGGCGCAATAGTTTTTTTTTTTTTGTTAACTCTATCAGTTTCCTCTCTCTCTCTCCGCGGGGGGGGGTTTGGTCGAAAAGATGAATTTCGATAGCGCAAACTATGTAGCTAGGGCGGGCTACTGGACTAGGTAGGTGATGGATGAGGTTGGAGGGTCAGTTCTATATGTGTATTTTTGGTCCGGGTGTTCAGATCGCAGGATGGGGGAGTTGGAACGGGAATGGTGAGGGTGTTTGTGTGTGTTTTTTTGGGATATAGTCGGTTTGGGGGGGACGGATTGGGCATCTGGCAATACCTTGGTGGGCCCTCTCCCCCCTTTCGGCTTCTCTAACGACTGGTTTTTAAAACACCTGCTCGGTTTCGGTGCTATTTTCCATTCACGCTGGTTGTTGTTGTTGTTGTTCCTCCTTTCTTTCATGCTGTTTTTCCTTTGCAAAGTCTGGTCATGCAAGCGAGGATGAGATGGAATACAACATGTCAGAAATTGCTATGGCTTGTGTTAGCAGTGGGAAAAGCTCTGCGAGCTGGAAGCAGATGGGGGTAAGGTACGTAGGGAGGTGTGAGTGCGTTTTGAGTGGAGGGGTGCTGGGATGGGGGTCAAGGAGTGGCGGGGATTTCGGAAGCATTTTTTTTCTTCGTTTCTTCTCATTGATCGTTTTGGATTCGCTTGCATGAGGTTCTTCCACTTGTCGTATGAACCTCGGCGTTTTACGGGCTTGAGCTGGGTTTGGAAATTCATAAAGGGGTGGATGAAGAGGGGAATATGCTTTGTCCGGGACAGGGAAGGGGAAAGAGAGTCTGAGGGAGAAAGTGGCTATGGTTTGATGCCCGATGGTTGTTTTCACTTGATCGGGGTTGGCCTCGGCCGGACGTCTTGCGTCACGCCTTGTTCTCTTCTTTTGCAGCCTTCTCTGCATCAAGAGAACGGAACGAAAACGAACCAGGTCGCGCTCGATTTGCGGCACTGACACAGGGATTTGTGGTTCTCGGTTTGGTGTTTGGGGGGTTCTGACCGTTGTGTTATTGGAGAGAGCGTAGGTGGAACGAAAAATGGGGTTTGTGTTTGGAGCTTGAGCGGGCGAGAGTTTCTGCCTTCTCGTTTGCCAAATTTCTACGGCTATGACTGATGATATACTGTGCGACTTGTCAGATGCAGAAGTCGAGAATCGAAAGCATCATTCTACGAAAGTATCCAGTGCTTTGCTAGGTATTTTTAAGAGCGAAAAGATAGGTACGTAGTTGGAAGACCAGTCGACGATATGGACCTTTGGAAGGACAACCACCCAGGGTCGCACAATCACGATGCTCGCAGATCCTGTTCCAGAATGGGCTCTTTGGAGAGATGCCAGGGAGGATCATGTTGAATGCCGGCCTACCTTGGCTAGAATAGCAGCAACGCCGGTATTCCAAAGTGGATGCGTTCTCAGATCGGCGATGCCCACGATCCTTCTTGAATCCTTGTCGTCTGCCTTGACGCTCTGATAAGAAAGATTAGAGCAATCTTGCTCTGGCAACTTCACACACGGTAATCCCACCGCCTGACTGAAAGCGCTGAATCGCAGAGCAACTGAGCCCCATGAAGAGCCAGCACTCGTGAAAATCACGAGTCACAGACAACATCACCGCTCACACAGATCTGACTGCTTCATCCTACCGAGCTAGGACGTATGGAGCCAGTGTACAGTACGTCGTACCTTACAGAGCAAGAGCGAAAGGGCAAAAAGAGTAGGCAAAGATAAAGGGACATCGTGGCTGACGCACTTACCGACACAGCGCACGCGCGAATGAAAGGGCCATCGAGGTTTTGCTGCAACATCGTCGAGCTCGGGTATTCCGTACAGGACACACGATACAGGATACATATTCCGTACAGCCTAAGGTACTCCGTACCGGCTATGGCCAACTGCCTTACGGCAAGGCGTACAGTTAAAGTACCGTAAGGCGTACGGAAATTGACACCAAAAGTTCTCGGACTGCGCTACTGCACCCCCATACAAATTTGTATGTATTAAATAACTAGCGCCGGGGAAGATTAAAGTCCCAGCCACAGCACCAAATTTACCAGTCCTCGTCATCGACCTCCTCTTCGGCCTTCACCTCATCGACCTCCACCTCATCGCCCTGAAATAGCTCGCTACCGCCAGGTCTTCTACCTGCCTTACGACGTTGATACCGCTCCTTCCGTTCAGTCCTATTATAGAGCCGTATGTCACCTGCTTCGGATTTACCTTCTCTATATTCATTATCTCCTCCTACTTCAATAATCTGCTGTATGTGACGCGATATTCTTCTGATTCACTTCTGAATTCGCTCCTGAGTTAACTCCTTCTTTCAGCACGTCGTTCAAGCCTTCGTCATTGCAATTCGACTTCGAGGCGCTTCTTTTCGGGTTGTTTGACGCTTCATTCACCACCAGCACGGCTCGATAGCGTTAAGATCAGGCGAATTGGCTGGTCATAGAAGACGTAGAATACTCGCATTCATGAAGATGACATCTTGATGATGAGATGCATGAGCTGATGCCTTATCTTCCTGCATCATTGTATCCGAACGATCGATCATACACTCACGAGCGAAAGAAATGAGCTGTTACGAGTGTGTCGGGATTGGATAGGGTTTCCTAGCCAACAAGCCCTAGGGGTTTTGGCCCATGTTGAACCCCTAGCCTCAACACTCTATCCTAGCGCTTCCGATACCCGAGCAAACCTGCTTCGCCCCCTTTGTTTTGCCCTACTATAGATACAGCTCGGAACCCTCTTTGATTCCTTCTGTATTCTTAATATTCTAGTTATAGCTACCTCTATTGATCAAACATTCTATCCAGCTACGCACTACCTCGCTGCAGTGTGGTTAGATTCTAGGCACGGTCCCAACATGAGCTTGAACAGCAGGATTTTCTTCTGATAGCGGTATCAATCAATGCCTTCTTTATTCTTTCTGACCACCTTATCATGTTTCTGATCTCACTTTCATTTAGACTTCGAACCTTCTTTATTTCGAAGATTTATTCTTTGCATGAAGATTTTCAGCTTTCATGCCTCTTTAGCAGTCGACTTCAAAGCATCATTAATACGCTTAAGCTTCTCAGCAGAAGTCTTCTTCTGAGCAGCTGTTTCGAGTTCTCAGATATGATAGAGACTCTTCTTGTCATAGCTGAAGCTACTTCATCACATAAACTTCGAGAATTCTTTGAATCGACGACGAGTGCAGATCTTATCATATACTTCATTAAGTGTTCTTCATACTCGAATTTTCCCTCGTCGACTACTCAAAATAACGCTTGTTTCATCGATTCAGATGATCTTCTTTCAGTTCTTCAAAGTTCAGTTCTTATATCGCATGCAGAAGTGATAGCGAGCCTTCATCATAGCTTCGATTAAGTCGGATTTTTGAGTGAATTTGCATGCTCAAAGATCGTTTCGCCTCATAATTCGAAGTATAGTGATGAAGAATAAACCTGTTTCATATTCTAGATAAGTCGAGAATTTTTCTCTATCGTTTCTATTCTTTCGCACTGTAATTTGTTAGTGAAAGGAAGTAAAAAGCAGAGATAAATATGCATCTGCATCAAGAACCTCGACTTTCTTTTCAGCATTTGTCTTTCGAAGTCTGTCAGAGCGAGACTCATCGACGACGTAGTTCATCTTCATAATAGAGAACTCATTCTTGTTATATTCACGATCTTTAGCCTTTTTAATGATTCGATAAACGAACGATACAGTCATTTCAGCAGATGCAGCAGCAATTTTCTTTTCAATCCCGACCTCAGCCAAGAAGATGGCTTGAATTCTCTGAGTCGGCGTCGTATTTCCTCCATTATTAGGCATGATTATGGACGATGACAGTGAGACAGTTGCTTAGAAAACTGCTGAAGTTCGGAGAATAGGTAGTAAGATAGGGTCGAATTCCCAACAAAAATTTGGTGGGCGACTATAATCTTCCCCGGCGCTAGTTATTTAATACATACAAATTTGTATGGGGGTGCAGTAGCGCAGTCCGAGAACTTTTGGTGTCAATTTCCGTATCTGACACAGAATCATAGTATGGGATGGAGTGTGGATGGCGTGGCAGCCGAAGGGCGCCGTCAAACGTTGTTGCCGGTCCAGACTCAGTCAACGTCCTTGCAACGGACGTAGCTCCGCACAACGGACGTATCAAAGTCAGGGACCAGTATGCCAACGAAAAAGCGAATAATAATTACTGTGGTGCTACAGTGTTGTGTAGGCTGAAACGGGACCTTTTTGTATGCGGAAAATGTCCATCGGCGATTGCAGCGTAGGGCATCGTCGATGGAGAAGTGGACACCCCCGGCTTTTTATTTATTTGACTCGTGGCACAGTAGTACTACTGTATGTAGGCTAACTTACCAGCATCTGCTACTGTACCTACTGGGCCAGGGGAACAACCTAAAAACACGGTCGAACCCTTGCCCAACATCAGACCAACCATTGCATGACTCGAGTTAACGATATTGTTGACAAGTCAAATGTATGTACGTCTTGCTTTCGAGAGGAGCGAGCAGCAGTGTTCGATGTCGGTTGTAACAGTATTGGAAAGATGTAGATGTGCGATTCTGGAAAGAGGTGGATTTAAGCTCACGCCTCAATGCTTAATTCAGGTGAGGACATCGGAGGGGCTCTGGTCATACCCATCCAGGAAGACTGAAAGCGGTGCAGCTATCAAATTTGGCAGATTAGTCCTCCATTGTTCCCCCACGATTTCATCATTCATTCATTCACTAAAGCAACAGCCCGTGGTGATAACAAATCCCCCGATGGCCAGCAAAGCAAAAGATACGCTAGTGAAACTGCCCTCGGGATCGACGTTGACAATGATCGACCATCTTCCACCACAATCGGAGATTTCGAGATCTTCGCCCTCGCACTCCCGTCGAAAGGGGTGCCACGATGGTCGAAACCTGGAAAAGGGGTCCTGGAGCATATCTGGAGACGCCTCCGCTTCTCGATGAACCCCCCTCCCTCCCCGTCAGCCCATTGGCTTAAACAACCGATTCAGGACCTCCCAATCTTCCCCTCCCGAATCGTGCCCTGAGCCTCTGGGTGGCGTTGTGGCCCAACCTCAACTCCCGCTGCTGGCCACGGGAAAGTACTACGTATTCCGTAGAACTACTGTGTACTGACTGTATACTCCGTACCTAAAGTAAAGTACGAGTACCCCCACCGCAGTCTCCTCAACAGCTACTCGCCCGCCGTCGACTACTCCGTACAGCTTTAGCAATCTCCAAATCGCTTGGATGTTGATCCAGTATTGCTCGAGTTCCCCGTTGTGCTGAAATGTATGCGCTAGAAAGGCATGAATGTAGCGCACCTGACGATCGTTCCTCCCAAGGTTGCATCCAACCGTCTAGCACGTTGAGCCGGGAATACCGAATATACGCGGCATTGGACTGTCGTGTTGAATTCTATACGCCCGTGTCCCCGGAGCTCTCTCCGCAGTGTGCCATCTCTTCGATCCGACCCAAGATGTCAAGGCGTGAAGACCTGAAGCGGCATCATGCAGCGCCATCTGTTTGCTTGCGCCCATCGCCATCGAAAAGGTTGGCACGTTCCAGGTCTATAAGTCCTTGGTCAGGCCTGCCGACCACAAGTCACCATACCCCAATGTATTATCCTCAGAGAAGCAAGAAGCGAGTCACGAATGCTGGGCGCCCTGACGCGCAGCAATGGTTCAACGAGAGCAACCATAATGTTTCTAGCACTGCCATTTCTACCTTTCCACACGGCAAGTCGGATTATCTCTGCCAATCCATTCTTCGCCAACCGTTAATGTGTGTCTAGACGATCCACCGTTCTATCTCAAGCATGATGCGACCTCTTACCCCGATAGCGCTTGCGGAATTCGGTCGGATCAATCATCCCCTCATCATATTCATTTGGGCCAGCGGGGCCTTGCCAGAAAGCCCACTCCTTCACCGATGCAGTCCATCGAGAGCAACAGCGAGGACTTTCGCGACGTGATCGATGATCTGACAATACAAAACAAGAAACTTAGGAAAAAGCTCAAGAAATACGAGACGTTACACTGTTCCCACCTACAGGAGGAAAAGCTGTTCGAAGTCAGATTTCATGGTCTGCCAGCGCACAAAAAGCGTGAACTGGACGACTTGCTGCGAGGTTTCGCTGTCAGCATTGGAGATCAACCCGAAATCTCTTCCTTGGGTTCCTCCCGACAGCAATCATCGTCGCTACCTGATCCATTACCACTGTCATACTCCAAGGAAACATCTTTGTCCATCACTTCGAACTCTAAACCCGTGGACTCGGCCTACGCTTCAATGTCGAATTCTGGGCTGACCCAAACCTTCAATTCACAAATCAACGACAAGGACACATTGAAAGAAACCGTTCCAGCAGCGCAGTCAAAGCAGCAAAAGGTGGACTCTTATCTCGACGACATGCCAAGACGTTTGATTCTAAAACGCTCCATTGGGATGTCTGATTTACCCAAGCGAAACTTAGTCGTCAGGCGATTAGAGGGGCTTTTTACGGGCAAAGGTGCAGTCAGTAGTAAAAACGACCAACCTCAGCAGCAGGAGGAAGTCTCACAGTCAGCAGCCAAAGCGGACCGAAGTGCTCTTGAAGCGGGAGGTCGCCGAGCTCGGGTGGAAGGGCTCCGAGAAGCTAGAATTGCTACGGTCGATGCCGACGCTCTAGCTGAGCACATGAGCGATGCAAGCTTAACGTCATGCGAAGGAACAAACGACGGAGATGAACCGACATTCCGGGATGCTCACGCAAGCCCAGATGGAACCCCAGATCAACGTCCAACTCGTCCGCTCGATCTGGACCTATACCGTGCTCAAATACCTGCAGATAACATACAGTACCTTCGGCATCTCGGTCTTGCTTCGCCCAAAGCAAAGACCGATGCGTACACAAACACAGCAAATGGATGGGTTTACCTTAATTTGCTGACGAATATGGCGCAATTGCACGCCTTCAACGTAACCCCTGAATTCGTCAGGAAATCGGTTATGGACATGAGCACAAAACTTGAGCTTTCCCCAAATGGCCGAAAAATCAGATGGAAAGGTGGTGCCGAAGAATCTATATTATCCTCTGACAGCGGTGGCAGCGGGGACGATGAGAATGGTATGTTGCTTGAGGAAGGAAATCGTGGCAGCCAACGACACCGAACCGAAGAAACCAATCCGATCCGGCCAGGCCACAGCATCGCAACTGAGTTGACTACTGCAGCGCAGTATCCAAAGGACAAATCCTCGGCCAATCTTGGAGGCAGTACAAAGCTAAGGCCCATCTTTCTCGAACAAGTCAATGATGATTCCAAACTCTTCTACAAGCCGTTGTTCTGCCACTCGTCCGACGAAGAGGATGACTACTCGTGTGAAAACGGCACCATTCAAGGTACTGTAGATAGCGATTCTGGTGTGGAGCGTGCCCCTAACACCCAAACATCCAATCGAAAGAAATTGACTCGGGACACGAAAGGTGAGAATGGTCCAATTATCTTCTACAACAAAGCTAGGTTCTGTACCGATCTGAGTGGAGACGTAAGGGCTGGTTCATCAAACAGAACCGTGTATTCCCTCTACTCGTCAGAGCCTGTTGGTTCTGTTGGTTCAAAGCTTCAGTACCAGAACAGCCGTACGGAACACCTCCGAGGACCTGTTACAGAAGGTTACACGCCCTCGGAGCAGATGGATCTGGATACAGAGAGCCAAAGTGAAACGGAATCGCTTCTCGTCTTTGAAGGTACTGATTCCCAGCATGACGATTCCTCCCATGCAGTACCGAGAAACATGGAAGCTTCTGGACTTGGTGGTGTTCAGCCCATGGATCATTTCTCGATTAACGTAAGGACTCAGCGCATGAGAATAACTGAGCCCAGTCTCTCGGCACATACGACGTCTCGAAATCAGGCCAATCGTTTCTTCCGCAGTGCTCCTTTGATTGTAGATCCAGTCAAGACTCCTTTAATCAAGAGTACAATCGTCTCAGTCCACACAAAAAAGCTACGTCCGTCTTCGCTACCCCCGCCGTCTTATATCTACCCTCAAGCCTCATTATCCGAAATTTCGGAAGATAGTGACAAGAGCGAGCCCCTATCTGCGAGCCTCAGTGGCAAAAGAGCGTTGCCAAGTTCCGCCACCGACGGTGATGTCCAGTCAATACAACCTGTCTCTTCTCTTAGTTCTCTTGGGGGATCGAGGGAAGCATTGCCATCTGTTTCTTCTTTCCCAGTCGGATCAGATGACTCTTCGATTGACCTGCTCGCTCATGCGCGCGAACTTGACCCAGAAACCATTGCCGCTCGTGAGATGGACTTTGACCGCAATGCTGGGCAGCAACTTAGCGGAGAATTGGCAGGTAGCTCGGCAACAGCTGCACGTAGTGGCACTGGCTATCCCAGCGAAGATTCCACCACAAACGAAGAAGAAAGCAGGGTGAATCAGGAGTGTCGGTCCGAGCACAAGAAGGGTTTAGACGACTTTTCTGCTTCGCTACATCAATTTATTATAGAGAGAGACGGAAACGATCAAGACACCAGCAGTGTAGATGTTATGTTCACATCAAGTGGAATGGAAGAGAGCGATGAGTGTCACGGTGGTAAGCTAGCAACGTCTGGTTGAAGCTGCGTTTCTTTATGAGGAATGCGAGGAGAATAGCATATACCCAATAGACAAAATCTAAATAAGATATATCGAAACAATATATTGATTGTAAATTAGTATTTTCATAACCATGTAATGTACGGAGTACACAGTAGTAGACAGTATTCCGTACAGTAAGGTAGTCTCCGTAGTCTCAACCTACTAATTAAGTCGTGACGCTTCTGTGGCGTGGCAGAATTGATAAACCCATGATTGGCTGCCGTCCCGCTCTTCCGCGCAGCACGATCTCCTCTCTGTTGAGGAGTATTGTTGTAAAAGTTGATCCTGGATGGGTCACAGCTATGCCTGAAAGTTCAACCTCCGTGGTGCTTCGAAAACCTCTTCGAAGCACCGCACGCGCTCTGAAGACCACCGACCAGCTGTAGGCCAATACATCTGGCTAAGGGCTCGATTGCCGCATGCAAACATGGCCCCGACGGCTACTTTATGCATCCGCGCTGCCTCACACCAGAGCAAAGTATTGAACAAGGCCAACGTCTGCTGGTTTGAGCTGACAAGTCTTGCGTCAGGGCCTCCTCCTTATTGCCCGTACCTTCACCTCCTCCCCGAGCCGCCATGCCATCAACAAAGTCGTTCCCTCGGCCGACGCTGCAATCGCAGACATGCATTCAGGCTCCACCCTTCTAGCCGGAGGCTTCGGCATCTGCGGCGTACCAGATACTCTCATCAATACCGTACATGCTAACCGCTCCATAACCGGGCTTACAGCGGTCTCCAACAACGCCGGCATCGAAGGCTCAGGCCTTGGGTTGCTCCTAGCCTCGAAGCAGATTAAGAAGATGGTCGCTAGCTACGTGGGCGGGAACAAAGTGTTCGAACGCATGTATCTGAGTGGGGAAATCGAGCTGGAGTTGACGCCCCAGGGGACACTGGCCGAGAGATGCCGGGCAGGTGGAGCGGGCATTCCTGCCTTTTATACACCCGCGGCTTTCGGGACGGTAGTGCAGACTGGCGAGCTACCGCTGCGGCATAACAGCGATGGTACGGTGCGAGAGTATGGGAGCCCCAGGGATGTGAAGGTGTTTAATGGGAAGAGCTACGTAATGGAGGAGGCTATACGCGGGGATTATGCGTTCGTGAAGGCATGGAAAGCGGATAGGTTGGGGAACTGCCAATTCAGATTTGCAGCGGCGAATTTTAACGGGGCAATGGGGAGAAATGCGAAGTGCACGGTTGTAGAAGCGGAGCATATTGTGGAGCCTGGAGACATTGATCCGGCGGCCGTGCATCTACCGGGAATATATGTGAAGAAGGTGATTCAGAGTACGACGGAGAAGAAGATCGAAAAGCTTACTTTTAGGAAAGAGCCGGGGGAATCAGATACGTCGGCTTTGGGAAATGGGGACACGGCGAGCAAGAGGGAGAGGATCGTAAGGAGAGCGGCAAAAGAGTTCAAGAATGGCATGTATGCAAACCTGGGTATTGGTATGCCGATGCTCGCACCGTCATTTGTCGACCCTTCGGTGGAGGTGCAGCTGCAATCCGAAAATGGCATCTTAGGGCTCGGCCCGTACCCAAGGAAAGGTGAAGAAGATCCCGATCTAATCAATGCGGGCAAGGAGACGGTGACATTGCTGCCAGGCGCCAGCTGCTTTGGGAGTGATGAGAGTTTCGGCATGATTAGGGCTGGGCGAATCAATTTGACTATTTTGGGCGCCATGCAGGTCAGTGGAAAAGGGGACTTGGCTAATTGTAAGTGGTTGCAGTTCAACAGCCATCCGGCTCTTCTTTGATCGTCTACCAGAGGGAGAACGCACGGCTACATATCGACTAACCTCGACACAGGGATGCTTCCAGGAAAGATAAAAGGCTTCGGCGGGGCTATGGACCTGGTCTCGAACCCAAGCGAAACAAAAGTGGTCATTACTATGGAACACACCGATAAAAAGGGCCGTCCGAAGATCTTGAAGCAATGCGAGTTCCCCCTCACGGGAAAAGCTTGCGTCAGCCGCATTATCACTGAGCTGTGTGTCTTTGACGTCGACTTCACGACCGGTCTCACCCTTGTTGAACTTGCCGACGGCGTCACAGTCGATGAAGTCCGATCGAAGACTGAGGCTGACTTTAAGGTCGCGGATGATGTCAAATCTATGTTATGAAGTGACGAATCCAATGGATTTCTGAGACGGAGAAATCCGCTTGATGCAAACATCTTAATATGTCCGTACATGACTCTAAGACCTTTGCAACTAAAGCTTTGTCGTTCCGTCTGCCTAGCCAGCATCCCACTTTTATGCTCAAACGCTGCATCAAACAGTCTCCTACTCACTGCTCAGGGTCATTCCCACTAGCCCCTTAACCTCAGATTCGCATTCTTCGCCATTTCCAGTAATATAGTTTCCATGATCGAACGACATGAAGGACAGATATCTCTGAGAAGTTCGGTATATGAGAAGAAATCGAAGAAGCAGATGGAACTCCGCAAGGAAAGGTTTTTATGTCTAAAGATATGATTCGTGCGAGAAACCACGCAGAACCCTTCGAATGAAAACCCTCCAAGCACCAAAAAAAACCCTCCCCACAACTAAAACTTTTCCTAAGAAGCAAAACCATCTCACGCACACCCCCCTTTTCCCCGTCCCACCGCGTCCAAAGCTCTCACCCAGCTGACGACATGCGCCGGGCAACGCATATAACAGAGAAAAAGCCGTCGAGGGGTCGAGAGGGAGTGCATGCATGCCCTCCCATTCGGGGTTCGGTCCTGCTTGTTGAGGCAATGCCCTCCCTGATTTGCTTTTAGTAAGGTGGTGGTGGCGTTGGTGCTGGTCTAGGGTTCTTGGAGGGAACAGGAATGGGGATTTGGCTAATCAGGACTTGTTCGCACAACGTAGGGGGGGGGAAGGGGGGGGGGCGAGCATCAATATATATCAACGAACGTATTTCTTTAAAACGTAAGTAGCATCTTGCGAGATAATCGTCTGTCTGCGCAGGCCTTTCTCATCCCCTTTTCTCACCTCATAATCATCCAGCTCACCATGAAAAAAAAAATTCCGTTGAACGCTTCCTTTTGATCTACCCATTACTGTTCTACCTATCTATACATACATATATATATCACCCCCACCTCTCCAAAACCATCCCCAAAATACCCCGAAATCTCGCTGACCTTTGATGTCGCTAAATCCAATCCTACAGCACAATTCCGTACACAAGCCCAAAAAAAGAAAGCCAGTACAGTATATATGTATGCTCCCTACTAAGTAAGTCCTTGATCATCTTCGTGTTCAAGAAAAAATTGGCCTAGAAGATGAGCGGTTGATGATCAAAGACCGTTATTTGGGATGGAGAAACATGTACCTACACGGGAAAAAACGCACATGGGATGGTGAGACATTTTTCTTTTCGGGCTGGCTGGAATTGTTGGTTGGGGCTTGTACGTAGTAAGCTGCGGCGAGGAAAAGTTCATTGAGCTTTCGCGGAGAGCTTTCGGGGGGGGGGGGGAGGGGGGAGGTTTCGTTTGGGTCGGTGGGTGCTCAAGGCTGTTTGATGAGCTGAGTGAGTGGGTTTTGGGGTAGGGAGATGTGAAAGGTTTTTGAAGCATTTGGGGGGGGGGTTAAATGGGCGCGCTCGATTCGAGGCTATGGTTCTTCTTCTACAGTCATTCGGGCTTTAAAACTCTTCTCTGATATACTAAATATCAGTTTAGAACATTTAACGAAAACGCCGTCACTTTTTCGCACAGCGTGTAATTCAAACATGAGCTTTTTCAAATTATCTTTGGTATCTGCTGAATTCTTTCGTGTCTGTTGCAACTAAAACAGAAATGAGCGAAAAGAACTGTGATGAATGATATGTGCGAAAGTTGACGCATCACTAGTAAAAGATTCTTCAAGCTCGCTATGACTTCATCAGAGTCTCCATCGTATTTATTCTTTCTTCTTCTTCTTTTCATCTAGTAATGGTCGCCGATCAAGAGATCCCGTTTAATAGACGCGCAACACGACATCTAACGGGGCTCGCTGATGGCGCGAATCGTTGGAACCGCGGTTTGCGGATACAAGATGAGGCTACTGTTCTTCCTTTCTTTCTCGACCCTTTCACCGGAAAGGACGAGGGTGGTGAATGGCACGATGGTGGCTATGCACTGTAACCTCGTCGTTTCTTCCTCAATCTCAGATAATGAGCCAAGATCCTCTAGTTTGAAGATCCACAGCCCCTCGAACAAACCCTCCTGCCTCCTACGCTGCGACCATCAAAGGTTTCTACCACATGCCGTCCCACATGTTGCAACCACCAAGCTCTCATCCCTCCCCCATCACATGCAAAACGTAATTTCCTCACGCTTGCCCTAACACAAGCAAAACCTCAGCTCAAACGTCGGTATCGAAAGAAAAGGTAATCAGATTCAACCACAGACACAAATATTTGATGTAATATTAATTTCCCTAACAAGACTAGGTTGAGACGCAGGAAATATGGGCCCTATTCAGTGGAGCAATGGGCACGAAGATGGCTGATTTGGGTTCAGGGGAGGTAGCAGCTAGCGAGCCACATTGAACCAAAGATGAAGAGCGTTGTTAACATTTCAAGACAGAGAAACACGTTCAGTCTCTTTGCTTTTATTACATGAACACTTTTGATGGAAAAGGGGGCTTGAATGTGCTAGCCGAAGAAATTGAAAAGGGATCCTATGCGGCAATAAGACGACGAGAGCGGACTTTGACAAGTTTCATGTCCTGCGCTTATCCCGAAGAGCTCTCAAGCTCTCTAGATTCCGCCCGCACTGTGTTGCCGAACCGCAAAATGCTCAGGGCTGGGAAGAGCCATAAGGATTCGCAGCCGCGATGCCAGGCGGGTTGTGGTTCCCTATGCAGCGGCTCGCGAAACACCAATGTCGTGGACAACTTGGATGGACTCCAAAGGTACCACGATGGGATCTGCGCTGTCCGAAGAAGCGTTGTGCATATGTTTCGTGCCACGAGATGATGGCCACATGTCACCAGTGTTCTCGTGGTTCGAAGATCCGCCTTTGGACCGGAAGATGGAGAGGAAGCCGCGACGCACCGAGTCGAAGCGGTCTTCAGTCGGTTTGATGTATTTGTGGTCCCTCTGGCTGAGGAAGAGTTGGCAGAAGGAGGCGAGGCAGGAGACTATGATAGCTGTGGGTAGCGATAGATTGTGAGTAAGAGTCTAGCTGTACACGGAAGGGAGGATGGGGGTGGGGTGCAAATACCTACTGTTATCTCGATGTTGCTCCAGAAGTATCCCTTAAACCGTCGTTATGGCTGCCATCCCAGGATTAACGAAGCTAAGCCTATTTAGGCACCCCACCAAAATATCTGTTTACTGCTTACATCCTCAGCTTCCTACATCCACCCCCCACCCTATGGGTGCACTTCTGAACAGTGTACGGGGCTAGCAGCCTGCAAAACTGAGGCCTGCTGGGAGACTCTACATGCATAGAAAGGGGGGGAGCGGAGGGGGCATACACACCCCGCACTAGGAAATCTAAATATTAATCTCCAGGTCCCCATTGGTCTGGTTAGTCATCTCCCGTAGCTCCCTAGTACCCTAACAGGTAAGGTGGCCGTATACCTGGGATGGCAGCCATAACGACGGTTTAAGGGATAGCCAAGAGATGTCGGCGTTGGTATTTTTCGTGGTTACTACGGCTACTCGGACAATGGCGACAACCATAACAATGACAGTAAGGGAGAAAATTCCCATCAGGGCGAGTTTCTTACGTAGTGAAATCTGGACATTCCAGAGCATCAGAATAGGGATCGTGATGACTGCCGGCACGTAAGCAGCTATTCCACATAGATGAAGTATATATATCAACACCGCCATCGCACTCTGTTACCTCATCCGGTCAAGACATTCATGGCTCGGTTGCACAGCGCTATATGACGAGCGCAATGATGCAGCCGGACCAACTTTGGTAGAATGCCACTTGATTTGACCCACTTATCTCGCTTGGATCGATATTCACAGCGCTCGTCTCAGCCTTGTCGTATCTTGGGCTTTTCGACTTAAGCAGATCAAATATAATTGCTAAAGGGCGTGGAGAGTATTTGTCGAGTAGAAGGAGATGTAGGAGCATGAGATTGACGTTGCTTGAGATCCTTGAAGTGCTGAAGGGCTGCCTTTGGAAGCCAGCGTAGCTTTTCTTGTAAAAGCGTGCTTATATCAAATCGAGCACAGAATTAATTCCGTTCATATTATGCCTATATTGAAAGAGTAACAAGGCAACACAGGTTTGCAACATGTAATACAAGCAGGCCGAGGGGTATATTTCTACGACGCCAAAAGCAATCCATCCAAGGACGCCGCTAGTATCCTATACAAAATCTTAACCGAGTTCACGTACCTTCATTTCACTCTGTTCTTCCGGAGCGTTCGATATCAAGTCTTTCCCTTCTATAATCTTTGATCTTGTCCCAGAACCCAAACACCACCTCGACTGTAATTAGCACAATGATGATCCACTCTAATCTTGTCCCATGCTGCCCACTGAGTTGCTCCCGGAGAACGCTAGCTATTTCTGACGCATAGTCCATCCTCTCATTGAGCGTTTTGATACGAGTATGAATATCAAGCGCTCGCCCGACCTGGGTGAAGTAGCTTTCGAGACCAAGTTCATGCCGGCTGTCCCAGAAGATATCTGGCAAGGAGTCGGTAAGTTCAGAGTACAGGTTTAGCTGAGCTCGAATACTGAGCAGTTGGCCTGTTTTTTGCAGGATGAAGGAGCGCGTGAATGGTGTTTCTCCACGAGATAGCATAGCCGGAATAGACCTGGTAGACTCCATGTATTTGTTTAGCGAGCTTTCCAAGACTGCGAGCTTTGTTGACCTTGCCAGGCCTGATGAGAACGCAATCTTTGCCAGTACTGTATCAAGGGTACGGTTTAGAATACTGGCTTTTAGAGTGGCAAGCTCATGTGGTGGCTCATCTGATGCTTGCGCCTTGGTACCAAGGATGATCGTATCTCCTCTGATACTGCTGCTCTTTTCATTTGGGTCTTCGACATATTCAAGGTCTTCTTCCTCCAATTGAGCAGGGTGTGGAGACTGCGCAGAAGGCAATAGGGTCTTCAAGACGAGACTCGAAAGTACCTCATCCGATACACTCCATCCCACAACTGTGCCAGATGGAAATACAAACACGTCTCCGCTCATACGTGCACCATTTTTGTTGCTTGGCGTAGCCGGCCTCACAGGTATTTCTACATGTACAACCTGGGGAAACAATCTGGTACCTTGAGGGTCTAGCTGATAGCCAGCTTCAAGGAGGATCCGGGCCGCATGCGATATGTCGTACTGTTCTGCAGCGCAGAATGCGGTGACAGTCTTTAGGTCCTCGACCTTTTGTCAGCCTCATGCGCTCCTTAATGTCCCAACTCGACCCACCTTCGTCGTCACTGGAGATTCCGGAGTGGATAGTTTCTTAGAATCTATCCCACCTCTTGAACTTTGTGCCTCAACTGCAACTCTTCGTAGCGAAGTCTTCCCTGTAGGCGACCTATTCGACTTCCTTTTCTGTCCTTGCAGTTGTTCTTGTTCGTTGGGCTCTCGTTGCGACTCTCGTTGCGGCTGACGAAGGAATGCCTTTGACGAGAAGCATTTGTGACGGTAGGGCAAGAATATGCCTTTGTTTCCGGGCCTTGAGAAGATGGTTACCGGAATCTTTGCACGATCCAAGTCCGCGAGCGAAGTGTATGGTCGTTGGTGTTGCGGAGCAAAAGCCCTTGGTATTATCTGGTAAAACCTGCCATAATTGACTGTCATACTCTCGATACAGATTAATCATGATCTAACCCAATTTTAAACACCATCGGAACTTATAGAACTGCCTTTTGATGGTTGTCAAAGTAGCGTAGTCGATCGTAGAACTATTTTGCAACTCCACTGGGGCTAGCGGAACGCGAAAATGCGGTCATTGTGAATCCTTCTCTCCGCCAACAACCTGTAATTTCCACACATAAGCTGGAGGTCTCAACCAGCTCTTTCGAATGGCCCCGGAGGCGGAAGAGCCCGACCAGGAAGATGGCATGGATGACAAAGTTCCCAAAACTGGTAGCAATGGCAGGCTGCAATCCGAGCATGAAGATGAGGATGAGGAGGATGAGGAAGATGACGATGAAGAACCAAGACTGAAGTACACCAAGTTGACCCAATATCTGAAACCTCTATATCGGAATGGCGATGCTACGAGTTCGTTTCTGGCTACGGGCGACAAGATGGTGAGATGCGCGCGTTAGGATCTTCATTGACGGTGGGAGTAACTAAGAAGTATAGATTATCGGAACCCACAATGGAAACATCGTGAGTTGTCGTCTTCTTCCACGTTGAAAGTCAAGGCTCACGCCCTAGATTAGCATGTTATATCTTTGCCATCGCTCAGATCAATACGAGTCTACCGCGCCCACTCTGCCTCTACATCCGCTGTGTCGATATCTCCATTCCCACCTCCGTTACCAACAGCCAAAGGAGATGCTGTGGGCAGAATAACATCCGAGTATAAATCGTCTTCCGGACAATCGTCCTCCAGCACGAATACTGCCTCGCCCGCATCCAGAAGCCCCAAAGCGCCCCCGGTCCCTCTCACACCGTCGAATGCTATACATATTGCTTCCTCTTCGATAGATGGAAATGTATGTGTTGCCTCGTTGACCGACCCCAAAGATGTTGTACTACGAAACTTTGGTCGGCCAGTACAGGCAGTGGCATTGTCGCCCACGTACAGAAATGACCGGTCATATCTCTCGGGTGGCTTAGCAGGCAATCTGATCTTAACAGCAGGGGGGAGTCCGGGAAGGAGTACATCCAACGCAGCTGGAGGAGCAGCCGCGCCGGTCGCTGGATGGCTTGGTACGATAGGCCTTGGATCGAATACCGGGAAAGATACGGTATTACATCGCGGAGAAGGAGCCATAAGCACGATTAAATGGTCATTGTCGGGCAAATACGTGGCTTGGGTTAATGAACAAGGTATAAAGTTTATACGGTCACATTTACATCTAGATGCAGCAGAGACCGAATTTTCCTGGAAGCGCTTCGGGCATATTGATCATCCGAACCTCCCGGGTTGGGAAGAGATGGCAGGTGTTTGGAAAGCTCATATTGAGTGGATCGACGAAGCTGGACTAGAAACCGACGACGTCAACGTTATTAGTAGCAATGCCACCCAAGAAATGCCAAGCGGGATATCATCAGATTCTAAGATTAACTTAAAGCGTACGCATTACGAGAAATTAGTAATAGGATGGTCTGGCACTATCTGGATAATCAGTGTCTATCCAGGGGGCTCTGGTGTAGGGAAAAATATTGGCGAACGCAAGATAGGGCATGTGGACGTTGTAACAATGTATGATCCAAATTCAGGGCCGGGGTTACTCATGCTAACACATTTAGTTTACGTACTGATTGTATTATATCTGGAATTTCGCTATATACCCCAAAACTGCTTCTTGTACTTGCATATATTACACCAGGAGAAGGAACTTCATCAGCGCAGACGACTCCTAGGCGCGGCATCCACCGGCAGAACGCGCTACAACCGGAGATGAGAATAATCGATATAACAACGAAGGAAGAAATCTGCGTTGCCGACACACTAAACATGAGCCGGTTTGAGAGCTTGTCCGCAACTGACTACCATCTTGGGGTTGTGCCTGCACTCCATATGCCCAGCAAGCCAACTACTCAGCGAGGGGCGCTTGAAGCTATTGGTGGCGGTATATGGGATGCAACTATGTACTCCACTCGGCTATTCAGCTCCGCCGCGAGCGTTCGCAGTATTGGAAGTCCTAGTGGGAGCAGGGTTCCAAGCGATGCTAACACTGCTACCAATTTGTCAACAGCGGGAGGAGAGGACATATCTCATCCTAGTGTTTTGACCCATGGCCTAAAGCTTTTTATACATAGTCCTTACGATTGTGTTCTTGCGACTAAACCAAGGCCTTCTGACAGCTACTCTTGGTTGGTCAGCCATGATAAGTATGAAGAAGCGTGGAATTTGCTCGACCAACACCCCGAAGCCGTTGGAAACCAATCTGAAAGTACCTTGAGTAGTTCTCCAAGTACTCCAACCAAAGCCAAAGGTAGTCTCGAAGACTTTTTTGCGGATGACAGCTCCCAAGCAACGGGATCGGTTACAAAGAACTTCAATTCCGAAGCAGAGAAAGAGAAAAGACGCATTGGTCAAAAGTGGCTGCAGCAGTTGATTTCAGCCGAGGACTGGAGCAAAGCCGGAAAAGTAGCTGGTCAAGTTCTTGGTAGCTCCTCTAGTTGGGAGCACTGGGTATGGCGTTTCGCTGAAGTCAATAAGTACGACGAGATCACGCCCTACATACCCACTACACAAGTCCGACCGCCATTGCCATCCCTGATCTATGAAATCATGCTCGGTCATTATGTTTCAACAGATAGGCCCCGGCTAAAGGATCTTCTAGAGCGATGGCCACCCGAACTCTACAATGCCTGGAGCATCATCGAAGCTATAAAGAGCAGACTAAAAGTTGGAGACGTCAGAGAAGATTCCATCGAAGACGGCATCATAGGCCGAGACTGGCGTATCCTCATGGAAGGCCTCGCCAAGCTCTACCTCGCTGAAGGCCGCTTACGAAAAGCGCTAAGCTGCTACTTCCATCTCCAAAACGCCGACGCGGCTATGTCCCTGATTTCCGAGAACCATCTCGTTGACGCCGTATCAAATGACATCCCTGGTTTCATCCTTCTCCGCGTCTCCAAAACCCAACAAAGAGCCGCCGGCCTCTCCGACCTCGAAGAAGCTACTCAAGAACCTATCCGCCTCCTTGTCGATGAAGCCCACCATGGCATTGTACCCCCCGAAACCGTCATTTCCCAGCTTACGAAACGCTACGGCACGCCCAACCCATACCTCTTCTTCTACTTCCGTGCTCTCTGGAATGGCGACACCACCACCGCCGCCGAAGAAGCAGCCCACGAGCTAAACTCTTCTGTGCCCTCCCTTCGTGGCCTAAGAGCAACCGAACAAAGCCTCGCTGCCACAGAAGGAAAATCCCTCGTCTCCGATTTCGCCGACGACGCCTTGCGTGAATTTGCAGAATACGACCGTGAGCTGCTGATGATTTTCCTCAAGACTTCCCAATCCTATACCTTACAAACCGCCTCCACCATCTGCGAACAGCGCAACTATATTCCCGAGCTCGTCTACCTCTTATCAAAAGAAGGTCGTACGACGCAAGCCCTCCGCCTCATCATCGACCAGCTAGGCGATGTGTCCCAAGCCATCGCCTTTGCCAAAGAGCAAAACGACAAAGGGCTATGGGACGATCTTCTAGACTACTCAATGAGCAAACCCCGCTTCATCCGCGGTTTGCTGGAGGAAGTCGGCACCGCCATCAACCCCGTCACACTCGTGCGCCGCATCCCCGCCGGCCTGGAGATTGAAGGTCTCAGAGAAGGGTTGAGCAGGATGATCAAAGAGTACGAAATCCAGCATAGCATATCCTCCGGCGTTGCTCGAGTCCTTCGAGGTGAAGTAGCGGCCGCAATAGCTGTCAGAGGCGCTGGCCAACGCAAGGGAATCCGCTTCGACATCTCCCGCCTCCACCACCCCAACCAGCCTTCCGAAACGCCGAAACCGCACCCTGTAAAGCCAAAACCAGGCCACTGCGCCGCCTGCAACAAATCGTACACAAACGAGGAAGACCGCCAAATCCTCATCGCCTTCCCCTGCACGCACATCTTCCACCTCTCCTGCTTACTCGCCTACAAAAAGGACACGAAAGATCAAGGAATCCCGGACGTGCTTGCGCGGCTATCGGGTGATGAGAGAGAAGACGAGTTTGAGAGGAGCATTGGCCCCAAGGTCGATCATGCCGCGTTGCTAAGGGGGCTGGCGGGGGACGGGTGTCCGTTGAGTGGATGTGGTGATGGCTGAGAGATAGCTGATACCTGATGGAGCTAGCCTCTTAGAGGCAATAACCCACAAAACGCGGTTGATCCTCCCCGCGCCGAGCCCAACTCTGTCTTCATCGATGCTACCTTGGCAATAGACCACCTTCTGACCTACCGCAACCGCATACATTCCACCTTCGATCTTTTCTGTCCGTTCCTTTCGCCCACCAAGCGCTTCGCAGCGTTCGGATAGGTAGGGGAAGAGAACTACGGAGAAATGGTTAGGGTTTAATGTCCAATTACCTACTGGTATCAGGGGGCACTGCTAGGAACGAGGCGGACTGTGGTTGTGTACAGTGCTGATTGATAATGAAAACGCATAGAGTTAAGTACTGATCTTAGCGGCATGCATGACGGTGGCGTAGGCAATGAGGTCTGGGTGGGTATTTTGTAAAGTACAACCTTCGAGCATTATACACATCATAACTTCGCAAATTTTCTCTTGTAGAGCGAACTCGGTTTGATTGACTGGCTAAGTGACACTACAGATCGAATGCCCCGTCGCACTTCTCCCTAATCGTACCTCCCGCCTAGCTCGAGTAACGAAAGGACTACTTCTTCTAAACACTCAAAGTAAACACAGCCTCGCACTGACCAAGTTCCTCCTCATTATCGTCAATGCTTGCTACCTTTATAGCACGACCGCGACGCTCAGATCAACAAGGCCACATTTCCGGTAAGAGCAATGACAACAGCCAAGAGTACACCATGGAAGTCCTTGTCGCCGGAACCGTTGCTCTTCGGGGTGGTGGGGCTGGATGTTGCTGGCGCCGAGATGGAAGCCACAGTAGACGGTACAGACGAGATACTTGTCTGGGTCGAAGACATCGTTGACGAAGCCATGGTGGCGTTACCGCTCATTGGTCCTGCGGTAGTAATGCCCGGAGAGACTGGTCCAGGGGCAACGGAAGCTCCCGAGGAGACATTGGCAGAGGCTGGAGAAACCGGAATTGGAACGATCACAGCTGGGCCGGTAATCGTTGGGGTTACTGAACCGGAAGTAGGAGCGGAAGTACCTGCGCTTGAAGGACCCTGAGGTGCAGCAGCTGAGGTAGCTGTGTTGCAGTAGTTGGGAGTCGTGGTAACAGTGACGGTAACAGTGGCTCCGCTCTGGGCTATGTATGCACGTGAGTCTGTGAATCGTTCTCGACCCAAGTAATGATGCAAAGCTTACCTTGGCGAGCGATTATCGAGGGTTCTACCGTGTGGGTCTCCACTAAATTGATGGCATTGAGTATGTCGCTAATAGGGATAGTAGTGAAGCTCTCGCTCGGGGCTGTATCACATGTAAGTCCACGACTATCCGCATATTGGATGGTTCAGGCTCACCTTGACGATGGTTGAGAGGGCCTGCATCTTAAAGTAAGCACATTACTTTGTGACCTTCGACGATCAAGCAGTGGACGTACCTTTGAGTTCGCTACGAGCTTCGAACTTGGCATTACGGGCGACACCGCCAACGGCTGAAAAACGAGAGTTTTAGCAAGAAGTCTCGAAAGAAGTCTCGAGTGAGGAGATGAGCCACAACATGTACGATAATGAGACATCTTCGTAGCTCAACAGGTTGGTTCATGTACGGTATATGTTGTTGCGAGTAGGAGACATTTTGACTTACCTGCTACAGCAGTGGCGATCGTGGCCACAAGAGCCACGACGGCGAGCTTGGAATACTGCATTCTGATGGTGGAATGTTGTTGAGATTGATATTATGATCTACGTTTAAGATGCAGAAGCAGCTTGAGCAATGCGAGTGGGGTTGGATGATGGACAACGATCTAAAATGTAATAAATCGATGTTGAAGAAAGAAGAGAGTGTTGAGGTGGGCGTGTCAGGTAAATATATTCATCAACACACACTAGTGCGAATGCGACTTCCCGGATATGGGATTCACAGCAGGCAGGTACGCGACAAGATTTCGATCTACCACCTTACACAACCAAAATCTGGTGTTACCTTCGGTACCTTATCTTAGAAGCTGACGCCGAGCAGGTAGAGTCTACCTTGAGTCGTCACTTTGTCTTCGGGACCTTCAGGTACTATTTGCTGTATTGGAACGATGGAATTAGCATAGCCATCTCATGGCAAGAACTGCTGGTGCTGATTCAAGAGTTGCACAAGCTAAAATGCCTTTGGAGTAGCGTAACTTTGACTGCTCTTATAGCATGTGTAAAGTGTGATTCGCGGTGCTCTATATTGAAGCCTTGTAGATGTCAAGAACTAGACGCCAGCCAAACTTGGGAAACTGACAAGATTCGTTCCTGCCATGGGCCTAGGGCTCCACCTTCCAGAAATCGAGTTTGATACAAGGTGATATGCGTTTCTGCGCAACAACATTTTCTTCCTTCTCTTGCCTACACTTCGCCACCACACTCGTTTATTTACTTCGACCCTCTACTTGTCCACTGCCATCTCAACTACTGTATCTGCAGTCATCGTTTTCCTTGATACTCGGTGTCATCTTGAACGTATCCACAATGTATCTCGTCAGAGCTTTGTTCGTGGCAATTCTAGCCTACCCAAGTGTCCACGTCGGGGCAACTCATCAAGGTGCGTTGATGAGCCTTGTAGCATCCATGTAGGTCAACACATGTGCTGGACTTGATGGCTAAAATTGATGCTAGGCCATGATTTACGTGATCGAACAAATGATGGTAAATCTTTCATAGCTACTAGCATCTGCACTCCTACGTACTTTTACTACTTGGTCTCCTCTACACCATAGCACCAGATTTACTTTCTCCCCTCCACACCAAGCGTTTCATTCCGTGGATATGCAGCGACCATTGCATTCTTTCAAGAGGCAGACCATTCTAGCAACCGAGTTGTTGAATGGAGTTGGACACCCATTTGCTGACTGTGCTAATTCTATTTCTCGACTGCAGGCTCTTCGGTGGCTTACCCTTCCAATGGTAACGATCAGTCCTCAGCTTCAGATACCACAAGTCTTCCTGCCAAAGACCAGTCATCCGCAATTTATTCGAAAGACGGCACACTGTCTGGCGATACCCTCCCAGTCATGACGGGAACAGATAAGACAACGGTTGAACCAGGGATTCCAACAATACAGCCAAGCTTTTCGTTGCTTAGTGGGACATGGTCAGACTCATTAATGCCAACCAAAGACAAAACTTCTACCTCTGCTCCTTTGACTTCTCCAACGCCGGCAAAAGATCAGAGTTCTTACTCTGTACCAGCCAAAGCCCAATCTTCGACCTCGGCTGCTGCCAAGGACCAGAGTTCTTCCACGATACCAGCGAAAGATCAGATTCCTACGTCTGTACCAGCGAAAGATCAGACTTCTTCCTCACTGCCAGGTATGGACCAGAGTCCTTATTCGATATCTGCCAAAGACCAGACATCCTCATCGGTACCATCAAAGGACCAGACTACAAATTCTCCAGTTTCAACGAAAGATCTCACTTCCTCTCCTAGTAATCAGATCTACAGTATTAGTATTCCCACGTCCGGTAAAGATGACAAGACGTCTTTCAAGCCCGAGACTTCGATGTCAAGCAGTGAGCCTTACAAATCGGAGAATGGACCGACTAGCTCTACCCTCCCGTCAATCGTCATATATTCTTTCACGCTGCCATCTAGTTCAGTCCCCGACTCAGGTATCTCGAGCAAGCCTGAGGCCACGCCATCCGTGGTGGTCTCTAGCTTTACCGTGCCATCAGTGATATACTCCTTCACACTACCATCTTCCACTCCCGGAACGCCTACATCTATACCCATACAAGGTCCATCTCCTACGGAAACAGAAACATCTGGTCCTACAAGTAAATTAGAGCAGCCACCTAGTGGGAAAGACTCGACCTCAACAGCCAACGGGCCATTCATCAATACTACGTCGTCTGTGGTTCCTCTTTGGACACCGGACATGCTTGGTAACGCTTACGGCGGAGGTTTTATAAACATACCTTCCATATATGTGACGTTGACTTCAAACCCTACTGCCACTGCCACAACTGTTCCCCCCGGATACGGCATCACTTTCAAGCCAAAGACCTCACAATCAATAGACAAGCCATATTCCATTATCTCTGTCTCGGCTAGCTCGTCGAATGACGAGACCGGATACAGCGGTTCTTCTACTACGCAAACTATTGCATTATCTGGTAGTGGCTCATCGTATACAACGGATCAATATGGGATTCCTACCTCGGGAACGTCCTCGAAAACAGGGTCTACAGATTGCTGCGGTACGTCGACCACTTTATCTGTAGGACAGATTGACAATTTTGGTACCCCGGTGTCTGTTCCAGTAGGAGGCAGCAGCACTCCGGAATCATCAACATATAGTTACACCTTTGGGAAAATATTTCCTACGCCTATCACTACAGCACCTTATGGAGGCAACACGTCTTTACCAGATGCAAACGGATCTAGTAAAAGTACCGGAGGTTTACTCAATCCTACGGCTCTTCCGGACTACAGAGGCTTTGGCATCAAAAACGGCATGGGATTTACTGCAGGGCTCCTTGGGATCTTAGTGTTTGTTTTCCTTATTTAATTGCGACGTTCCAAGTTTCTATCTGTGGAGCATGATAGTACACAGCACACATCACTGGGTGATAGATGGGTTGCATTTGCTCGGTAACGCCTTTTAAAGCTTTCTAATAGCTAATTGTCGGTTCGCCATACTAAAAGCGATGCTATCCAGCGGCGTTGTATTCTCCGTTCGCTATAGAATAGATTAGTACACTACTATCTTAATGTTAGTACCACTTGATCTGCCAATCCTCGAGATTTTACTCAAGCGGCTGTTTAATATGAGTAGCGTAATTGAAAAAGCGTAGCTAATGCCGAAATTTTTGCAGATTTTGTGTCTTTGCGTGTGATGCGAACTTTGATGTGACGCCTATGTAATGGTTGCTTTGCTACGATCGAATTAAATAGATTTGGCGCGTACACATTAGGAATAATATTCTTTCATTTACGTAGTATTATCTGAAGACAAACATTAGCAGTCGTTATGATCCAAAGCCACTTATGCCACTAAACTAATTACTGGCGCAATCCAACTTCCAGAACTGAGTCCAGTCACTTGCAACAAAGCTTGGCAGTAAATGAAAGGTTGTCTTGGTAGCTATAGGGGTGGCTGTTGGTAGGAAATGTGTGGCGTTAGGGGTCATGCTTGAGTGGAAGGGAAAGAATTAGAACAGAAATGTGCAATAATGGTTGGGATATAGTATCACGAGCTTAATATGCAAGGCCGAGAACGGTGGGATCCATAATAAAATCATAAGTACGGTCAAGACTTCAATTCGAAGTTCATATTATTGCCCTTGCTGCATCGTCGTCTGGAGCTGATAGACCTGCAAATAATTAGCACGCCTGCCCCTCCACCCCATACAGAAGCCTGGCCTGGTGAACTAACCTCCATCTTCTTGCTCTCGCTCTTCTCCTGCATTTCTCCAATTTGCTTTTCTATCCGCTTGCTGTACTGGTATTAGTCCCTTCTCCTCCTCAGGTATCGTATATGCGGATGATTCGACATACATCTCTTTCTCAATGAATTCTAAACGTCCATCAACCGCCAGCACCGCTTCGCTCCTCTCCTGCTTCAGCAATACAGGCCCTACTAGCTTGTAGATTTTGGCGTCGGAGGCGAGGTTGGAGAATTCCTACGTAAAGCTCCCTTAATATCTAGGTATGCTTAATTTGGAAAGAAGGAAAGCACACTTTCTGCACGCCCCGATTCTCCTGCTGCTGCGACTCGAGCTTTTGGCGCGCTTCGATGTTGGTTTGGAGGTCTGCAAAGGGTGGAGTTAGCAGGGTTGCTGTAAAGTGGTATGGAGGGGGTTTGGGGAGATATGGAGACCTTGTTGGAGCTTTTGGTATTCTTCGGAGAGGATTTGGAGCTGTCTTTGGGTGTCGGACATGGTTCTCGGGGTAGGATGTTAAAACTGAGGGGTGGGAGGGGGTGGTAAGCGGGGCGGCTCGTTACCGCGCGCCGCGTCGTCATGGCAAAGAGGGCTCGTTTTTGGGATTAGCGATAACCACACCCCTGGGTAAACAATTTCAAGCTTCCAGCTCAAGTATGCTCAGCTCGTCTTGAGAAGTACATGTAATGACTATTGGGATTTCGCCTTGGCACATCTCTTCTCTACCACGTTATTGCATCTCCATCTGTCCCCAAGCTACGATTCAGAGCTGGATCGCCCGTACATTCATTTGTTCTCCGCCAGATCGAACGCAGGCTGCATTGATCTAGGTCGCATTGTACGCGTTTCTGGACAAGTCGTCAAGGCTCCGACCTAAACGCAGCCTCGAAATCAAGAGCCACCAGCTGTCAAGATGAGCAACACCGACTTTCTGGGGCGTGCTATAGATGTGGTGAAGAAGGCCATAGAAAGTGACACCGCGGGCGAATATGAGAAGGCGTATCAGCTATACTATCAGTCACTGGAGCTGTTCATGCTGGCCCTCAAATGGGAAAAGAACCCTAAGTCAAAGGATATGATTCGGGCGAAAGCGGGGGAATATATGGAGAGGGCCGAGAAGCTGAAGAATCACTTGGCGGAGGGTGATAAGGGCAACAAAAAGAAGCCGGCCGCTGTAGGGTCAAATGGAAAGGTCTCAGGAGGGGGTGGAAAGGGAAAGTGTGTGCAGCCTAGCCTTGGAGACCATTTGGCCTAGGACTCGTTTGAGATCTGGACTGACCAGAGTGCCTCTCATAGAGACGATGATGATGACGAACAAGATCCTGAGGCAAAGAAGCTACGAGGCGCACTGCAAGGAGCCATATTAACGGACAAGCCAAATATCAAATGGGAAGACGTGGCAGGTCTTGAAGGAGCAAAAGAGGCCCTCAAAGAAGCCGTGATATTACCCATTAAGTTTCCGCACCTGTTCGTTGGTAAGCGGCAGCCTTGGAAAGGTATATTACTTTACGGACCACCTGGGACTGGTAAATCTTACTTGGCGAAAGCTGTTGCTACGGAGGCAAATAGCACATTTTTCAGTGTGAGCAGTAGTGATTTGGTTTCGAAATGGATGGGAGAGAGTGAAAGGTGAGATCATAGTTCTAAGCATAGTGGTTATAAAACATATCTCACACGCTGTCTAGACTGGTAAAGCAACTCTTCAACATGGCCCGAGAAAATAAACCCTCAATCATCTTCATCGACGAAGTTGATGCTCTTTGCGGTCCCAGAGGCGAAGGCGAATCAGAAGCCTCCCGAAGAATAAAAACAGAACTCCTAGTCCAGATGGACGGTGTAGGGCGCGACTCCAAAGGCGTTCTCATACTAGGTGCTACCAACATCCCCTGGCAACTTGACGCAGCTATCCGAAGACGATTCCAGCGAAGAGTACACATCAGTCTCCCAGATCTACCTGGAAGGATGAAGATGTTCGAACTCGCTGTCGGTACTACGCCCTGTGACCTGAAACCCGCCGACTTCAAGACGCTAGGCCAAATGAGTGAGGGATATTCCGGAAGCGATATCGCCATAGCCGTCCAAGACGCCTTGATGCAGCCCGTGCGTAAGATTCAAACCGCCACGCACTACAAAAAGGTAATTCCAACCCCTCCCTCAAGCTCATGTTCCCCAAACACCTCACTAAGAACTTAATCCCCAGGTCACAATCGACGGCCAAGAAAAACTAACCCCCTGCTCCCCCGGCGACGCCGGCGCCGTCGAAATGTCCTGGACCGAAGTCGACTCGGACAAGCTGCTCGAGCCGCCGCTTGTGCTGAAGGACTTTGTCAAAGCGGTGAAGGGGGCGAGACCGACAGTTAGTCAAGAGGATATTAAGAGGAACGCGGATTGGACGGCAGAGTTTGGAAGCGAGGGTGGCTGATGTGAGGAGGAGACATTTTCATTCACGACATTACAGGAGTCATAGGTTTAGGGGCTGATGATGATTTCTTAGCAGTGAAGCATTGGTGGGGACACTACCTTCTTATCAAAAATACCCTAGAAAAGTTTGTGCCCTTTGCTCTGGGGTGCAGTACTGATCAAAAAATGGTTATTTCCCCCTCTGCCAACTAAAAAACTTGATATTTTTTCGTTGGTTTCATCCTTGAGATACTACTCCCGTCATATTGTTTGTATAATGATCACAGCCACACACCACCTAGAAAAGCTCCCAAAAACCGTCTTGCTCTACTTAACCCCTGTCAATAACCCTATCTCTCGAATTACCTTGCTCGTTCGGGAATGTTCAGTTACTTTCCAGGGGAGGGACTGGGACGTCGAGGGTAGGGGTGGAAGGAGATGACTAAGGTGGGAAGGGAAACGCGAGGGGGGAAGGGGAAAGAAGAAGAGGGTGAGAGTGGAGGATAAATGCAGGGTTGTGCGATTCCTTGTTGATTTTAAAGTTAGAGGGGGAGGGTGTTCATGAGACGGGCGGTGCATATATGATACGGATCGCTCGAACCTTTGTATAACTTGATTTTACGGCGACATGGTTATACCTTATATGGGTGAAAGGGTCTGGAACGCTTGTTCAGTTGTAATTACACGAAGGACTTTGAGATGAAGCTAGGATCTGCGAATATTGTTGGGGGAGTTTGGTGGTTCGTTCCGCGGTGGATTTTCTGGGTGGATATTGTTGAACATTTTCGTCTTAGCTGCGGTAATTGCGTTCGTAGGAGGTTGCGTATCATGGGTTGTTCAAAAGAATACCCTGCTATGATTTGCTATTGAAGACGAGTAGTGGTTTTAGCTAGCTTGGAAGCGATATCTCTACGGACTTGGAGAAAATCGATCTCTGAGCAATGGTGCTTTGGAGTTGGCAAAAATTGGAGATCTCGGGCGATCGATATATCAGCCCTGCCTTGCACCTGCAGCCAGGAGCGGTGAGACGTCCGATCCGCGTTTTAAAGAAGGTGTCCATCACAGAGCCCATCTGCCGCAGCCTGCCTGAAGTCGAGGATACCAGCCAATCACGCAAAACATCTTTTCAGTAAGGCGTTCCTTCAGTCAACGGCTGAGTTGCCTCAGTCACCAGGCTGAGAATCTTGCACTCATATAAAGTCGCAGTTGTCTCAGCTACCGTGGTTATAAAGCCGCTTCTCACGCTGTACCTTTCCACAGAGTCACATACCGCCCGGAAGAGCACCTACTGAAAATTATATTGAAAGGTCGCCACGCAAAACCGAGTTCGACGTAAAGTGCCACAGTTAAGATACCCTAGCGTGCCTAGTAACCGAGTGCTTCGCTTAGCCTACCGGAAAAGGTAAAGCGCATCTTGATACGATGAATGCGAAAATCATCTTGCCTGCGGGTGGTGAGTTGATCTGATTCTTCTCAAGCATTTTAAGCTCATCTAAGCTTGTGTCAATCATTAAGATATGAAAACTTTACCACGTTTTGATATTCATCCAACCCCAAGGGGCTGCCTGATCAACTGACGTGGCATTGTTCATTGGCGCTTGTCAAGGCTCTTGGCGACAATACTGCTCCGGCACGCTATTCTTTTTGCTATGCTCTTATTAGGACATGGCGACAATGATCTCGCATAAGCGTACACCACAATGGTGATGAGTCAGCCTGTGTTCTTCGGTCTTCCATCAAGATCGCTCTTCGATGGATTCCAGCCGTCATCGTCTTTCCGTTTTACCGGGTCTTTTCTTTCAGAATAAGCCTCAAGACATACTTGTTTACTATATGCGCTCGAGTTTCTGTTACACACTTATCCTCTGTCAGACGCAACTAGCATTACATCCACTGTTCATGCCCTTTATGCGTTGAATTACGTTGATGATCCTCATCCTTTTATGCCCTTGCTAATGCATCATGGATCCAGTGACGGCCATTGGCTTGACCGCCAGCCTTGTGAATATCATGGATGCTGCAATGAAAGTGGTCGGGATTATAAATGACATTAAAGGCGCTACAAAAGAGCAAGCGATGCTAATACAGGAGGTCACCAGCCTCCTGCCGTTCTTGTCTTCCCTCAAAACTCGGATAGAATTTGCAAACAAGACTGAACCATGGTTTGCACGAGCACTCGTGCTTGGGGCGCCAAACGGCGCGATTGCCCTGCTAGATGTTGCAATTACTGAGCTATCACGACGCTTACATAAGTTATATGAAAGAAATAAAGTTAGTAGGTCTTTAGGGTGGGTACTGAAGAAGGAAGAATGCAATGCAATGCTTGTCCGAATCGAACGTGCAAAATCTTTGATCACTGCGGAATTACAAGGAGACATTCTGTGAGCACTGCGACCCTGTATAGGACCCGCCGCTTAGCTGATATAGGTAATGCAGTAACTTATCGTTGAACATTAAAGACGACACAAGTCAGATTCCCGCTTTAACTAAGGGTATAGAAGAGATCCGCAACGGGCAGCACGAGCTTAAATTACGCGATGAGGGTGAGTAGCGGCTACGCCTCTTCTGTTACTATGTTGTGCACTAAATTATAAAGTGCAACGACGCCACGAGGTAGAACAATGGCTATCTCCGTTGAACTTCTTCGAGACTCAGAGTGATAAGCTTTCAAGACGACTTGGAGGGACAGGCAGATGGTTGCTAAAATCGTCAGAATATCAGTATTGGTCAAATGGTCGCAGTAGCAAAGTTCTCTGGTCCCCTGGTATCCCTGGCGCCGGTAAGACGATGCTTGCAGCGATTGTTGTAGATGATATACAGCAACGTTACGCGAAGTCGGAGAGTGTTAGTGTGGCCTGCATGTACTGCGACTATAAGGATCAGGTTGCCCAGACTACCAAAAACCTTCTTGCAAGTCTCTGGTTGCAACTAGCTGCGAGTAATCGAGATCTGTCTTACGAAGTGGAGGATCTATACGATAAATACAAGAGTCAAGGGCCACGAAGTCGGCCAAGTTTGGATGAGATCTCACGCATACTCCAAACGGAGGTTGAACGATACGAGAAAGTCTACTTCATCATAGATGCCTTGGACGAATGTTCGGCCGAGAACCGTACGACTCTGCTTCGCCATATCAGTGCCTTACCTCCTACTGTTTCCTTGATGGTAACCTCGCGTCTTCTCAATTCCGTACCACGTCAATTTCAGGGCGCCATAAAGCTTGAGATCGAGGCTGACGTGGAAGATATCAAAAACTACGTAAAAGAACGCATAAATTCCGTGGAACGGCTTTCAAGTTGGGTCGACAACAATCCCTCCCTTGAAGAAGACATTGTTACAACCGTAACCAAAAATGCCGAGAAGATGTAAGCCGTGGAAGCTTTAGCATTATGCTTGCCATGCTAATCATAAGATGCAGTTTTCTGCTTGTGAAGCTTCACATGGACTCTCTCTGTAGCAAGATGACAATCCGAGATCTCAGAAAAGCCCTCAAAACCTTGCCAACGGGGCTAGAGGAGTCTTACAACCATGCCATGGATCGTATCGACCTACAGGATCAAGAACCAAAACAGCTAGCGTACCGTATCCTCTACTGGATTTCCTATACACTTCGACCGCTAACCGTTGAAGAACTTCGCCATGCCTTGGGGGTAGAACCAGAAGAGTCCGAGTTTGACGAAGAAAACATGATTGACGAAGGTGACCTAATAGCTGTCTGTGCTGGTCTGGTTACCATGGAGCCAGAAAGCCAGATTGTACGAGTGGTGCATTATACCGCCCAGGACTATTTCGAGAAGATCCGAGATGCCCGCTGGCCCGAGGCCCGCCGAACGATTGCCGCTACGTGCTTGGCTTATCTGTCTTACAGAGACATTGAAATTCAACATGACGGATACAGATACTACATCAAAGAAGCCACAGTGTGGAGGGAGAATAAGAGAACCGGAGATCTTAAAGCGGTTGCTGACGTCCGGGAAGACCCTCCTGATAATTCGTGGGATTACGCACGAAGCGCATTGTCTTCACATTATGACCGTAATGGTACACGCTTAGAGTTCTACGATTATGCCGCACACTACTGGCCAAAACACCTCAGAGGAAAGCTTGAGGAAGAGCTTGAACCTACTGTCCTACAATTTCTTAGAGATGATCAGGCTCGATGCATGGCGATGAGTACATTAAGATTCTGGTGGAATGCCCGCGTGATGTACGATGAACTTTGTGTGGCTGTTGCTTACGATCTGCAGGCAATCTGCAAGGTTATGGTAGCGTCAGGTAATGCCGATGTCGAGCTCGAAGCATATATCGTAGATGCCAGGATTGAAAATGCATTAGTGTTTGCGGGTACTTTTGGCCGTGCCCAAACAGCAAAAATGCTCATGGATATTCAGAAGTCTAGAAATGATGAAGATACTGAAACCTCGCCTATTACGAGCGCTATTCTTACCGCGGCTATAGAGGCTGCTTGGAGTGGAAACAGAGCTACTGTCTGTGTGCTGCTGGATATTGCAGCTGAAGGCGACCATGCCAATAACAAAAAGCTTGAGAAGATATCCTCTAGCAACGGAGCCTCTGTGGGAGCAAATGATATGGTCATCGCCGCTTTGAAAGAGCATAGATTTAAAATCACAATACCCTTGATTGCAGCTACAGGGAACGAAGATTGTCTGACTGCAGCACTCGATCAAGGCTGGAACATCGAAAACAAAGAAGACAGGTACGGCAAAACTGCTTTAATCATTGCAGCAGAAATTGGTCGCACCAGCATCGTTAGATTACTCTTGGCAAGAGGAGCCAAGGCGGATGCCACAGACCGATGGCTCGAAACTGCACTCCACTACGCATCATTGAATGGCAACTACGAGATTGTGAAGATGCTCATCGCCGCAGGTGCAGATCCTGAACCAGAAGCAGACAATATGCAGACTCCTCTACAATACCTGACGTTCAGAACTGGGACTGTGCCTGGAGACATGCCACCGTACCTGCAATGCGGAGATCGATTCGCTGAGGTACTGGACCTTTTGCTCGAGGCCATAGAGAAAAAGCATGCTGGAGAAGTTTGAAAGTAGGCGCCAAGTGCGAGGAAATGTGCCCCTGTGGGCTTGATAGCCGTTCGCTGATCTGGATGGTCGTATCAAAGCTACCTGTTGAGCGCTTGTTGCATTCTCTGACTCATCCTGCAGAAGCTCGAATGCAGCTTGGGCCTTGCCTAAGCCCTCCACCTGGAGTTTCACCCCAATATTTGAATGGATTTTTGGACAGGACGCGGCATTGAACCCTAAATCTCTAAAAAATTGCCTTGCATGTTTTCGACATGTTGATTGAACATATGGTTGAAGCCCACAGCAGAACAGAAATTCCTTTTGTGAATATAGGAATTAAGAAGTTATGATTATGTTCTGTGTCTCTCATCTACAAGACATCATTCGAGTTTTAGTACCATCGTTGAAACCTATCGATTGTATACAATCTTCAAACATAACTCAATACGTTCCTTTTCGAAGAACATCCTCACCTTGAATATGAACCTTTCCAGTCCTTCCTACATGTCCACGATAGCATGAAAGGAAACGGCACAAAGGTTTGACTCGAAACCAGAGTCAGCAGGAGTCCCTCAATCATGATCGACGAAAGCTGGGTTCGGATACGAAATCTGCTTTTGCACAGCAAAGAAGGATGTACTGTAAACAACCAAACATGCATGCCAAAACAGCACTTGCGCTACCTGAACATGGCCTGAAACCCCGACTTGCAAATTGTGGAATGCCTTGTGGCGCCATCCAGGTCGGCGACCCAGCATCTTCCAAATTCAGCGACGCGACAATAGATTGCCCTTGATATCACGCTGGACCATAGTCCATATGATAGCCTAGAGGACGAGTCCGTGGCCTGTGGGGTTACTTCAGGTCGCTGACATTCCCCCGTCACTAAGGTAGGTTTGAAGGTCCACCAGTTCGGAGCAGAATTGGGGGTGGTTGTGGCTGTTGGTTTGAAGCGTAGGTAGTGACGAGCTCCTGGGGCGGACGGGCCTGATCCAAAGAAGATATCTAAACCGAATCCAGGCCTTTCTCATCATCTGGAATTGGATGGCATGCCTGATTGCTGGTTCCATCGTCTAATTGGATATAGTAGATGACTAAACGATCTGTCCTGGGGGCGGAGTCGGACAATCAAGATTCGCGACCCGGAGGACTATGCCGTATTCGGATTAGCCCCCCCGGCTCACATCGCTTGAAGATTGAAGAGTCTGTTTCGTCGTTTTCAGCTCTCCACAAGAACCTGATGCTTACTGTGCAATGGCACAATGAAGTGCACTGGTTCCTCATACCTTATGAGCTGCCTACTACTATCTGCAGGGGCTACGGTAATGTGGACATTGTTACAAGGAACCTCTTCAGCCTTTCGCTAGAGCTTATGCGGCAGCCTTTTGGTTCAGCCTCCAGTCTCCAGACAGGACCTAAAATAGTATAGCCACGATTACCTCCCTAAGATAATCTCAGATATGGTCAGCCTTAACCCTGACTGTGCCTCATCACTTTCTTGAGTCAACGTATGATGTGCTTAAAGTTGGATTCTCATTTTACAATCATGCCGCTTGTTGGTATGGATTACTGTACCATACTGGACGCCTGTGGAGGCTTATCCAAATTATCCAAAATGACTACTAAGACGACTGGAACGTATATAACTCGAGCAGTAGCAGTCATGTACATTCGCCATAGTCAATCTTTACCTCGTCTTGGAGGCACTTTAAATATTCTGTCCTTTTCTCTTATAGCACAAGATCTTCACTCTTTTACTGACAATGTATTCATTACTCTCATTGACAGCTGTTCTGACCTTGGCCACCTCGCTCCTTTCCAGTGTAGAAGCTGTCCCTCGTTTGGGCCAAGTCAGACGCGATGGGGTGCCTGTACCATATTCCTCCGTGGTACCTTCAGTCACATATGGCTCATCAGCTCCGTCGTCCAGTCCTACTTCAGGAGGTTCATATAACTTCACCACTGCCCCGTATGGAAACTCCACTGGCAATTCTACCAATTCAACGTCTACAACATGGCAATCCAGCCAACCCTCTCAGCCAGCTTTGTTACCGGCAGTTCACTGGAACTACGACACATCAGACATCCGGAACTTGGCGCCTATGGATAGCTGCAACTTGTATTATTCGGCCAATGGAGTCTCTGGTATGTCAAATTCGTTCTTCATGTCTTGCAATATTAATCCAGCGCAACAGACCCTGCCGTTGAGCACGTTTTCTCTCTCTTGAACACGAACCTGAGCTACCCCTCCGTGGTTTTGGAGCACTCGCAATTCGTCAAGTCTGTCGACTGTGCAGCAGATGGCCTTCTTGTGACCTTCACGGATACTACGGCATATAATTTTGCCAAGAATTCGTGGTCATCAACATCCGACTTTGTTCTAGTCACCTATACCAACGGGTGTGGAAGTTCCAGTGATCAGCGTACCTTCTGGCTCATCGATCATCTCAACTTCCTAGACGGCCAAAACGCTATCGACTGTGTCACTCAAAAGGAGCTCGCCATCGAGGACGCCATATTCGGCGTAGACATGGTCTGGGGCACTTATAGACCCGATAATAGCACCGTCAATTTCAACTCGTCCTCGGGTGGTCCACCGTATGGCAACTCAACGACTGGTCCAAGTGGAAACTCTACAAGTGGCTCCTGCGGTCAACCCCCGTCTTCAAAGATTGATGGTTTTCCCACAGCTCCATGCGGCTCTTCAGATTTCGACAAGATATTAGATGATGAGACAGGATACCTAAACTTTGACTCTGCTGACTATAGTGCAAGTCTTCAAGCATTTGCACCAGGGATCGGGGATACTACTACCTCGGATAATCAAGGGTTTACTTCTACAGGCCTCAAACGTCGTTCGAAGTTGCAGCGCCGCAACTGGTTCACTGATAATATCATTAAGGTTAGAATTTCTGTTTCCCATGTGTAAGATGTTGTTAACGTATTATATAGCCCGTTGGAAAGGCCTTTAACGACGCCGGCCAAGCCATCAAGAAGGTTGGCGAGGACATAGGCAAAGGTATAAAAGAAGTAGGCAAAAAAGTCTCGGACGCGTTGGCTATAACGCCAGAAGTCAATGTGGACATTCCGATCGACATCAAGGGGCCTAAATTGGTTCCATCCCCATGGGGAGATGCCATTGAGATCTTCAAAAAGGACAAGTCCTCAGATTCCGGAACAGTGAGGGCGAAATCGCATTATACTGTGTTAAATGTGGTGTCAATGGTAAACTTCATCTCGGCGGCCAAGCGAGATGGACCATTGCAGAGGGTCTTATGAAAGCGAATGCCGAAATGAAGGGAAATATTGAAGCCAGCCTGCAGCTCGGACTTGACGCCAAAGCTGCATACAAACAGACATTCCCTATTCCTATTGCACAAGCCGGCGTACCTGGTTTCTCCGTTTCGGGTATCATTACCATCGGACCCGTTGTGAAACTTGACGCAGAAGTCGATGTGGGAGTGGAAATAGAAGGTCAAGTGTTGGCTGGAGTGATAATGAGAATCCCCGACTTCCAGGCCAACCTGGATCTTAAAGATGAAAGCAATTCGAAAGCTAATGGATTCGAACCCCAATGGGAAAAGATTTTCGAAGCCAAGGGCAAGATAACGGCGACTGCAGGAATTGGTCTGCCGTTATCAATCGGACTTGGCATTGTTATACCTCCACTGAAATTTGATAAGACGGCATCTATTGTGGATAAGCCCAGTATCAATGCGAAGATGACTTATTCGGCCAGCACGACTGGGGAGACTGGGGATTCTAGTTCAAAGTGCGCTAATGGGGTCGGTTGGAATATCGACTGTGAGTCCCACCGATACTTCCACCTATCGATTGGGCTTTTACACTGACACGATGTTACAGTCAGGAATGACCTCTACGCTGATATATTTGGCCTCAAGAAGTTCGACCTCCATAAGTTCGAGAAGCCCATTGCAGACGGATGTATTCCGTAAGTTTTGCGAACGCATTGGAGGATTCGATTTCTAACAGCTTCTACAGCGTTGGCCCACAGCTATCACCCAGTTCCTCTGTGTCTGATAGCTCGTTTTCAACCACTGCTGCCTCTAGTGCTGGGTCTGCGTCTGAGATAACTCCTACTGCAACCCCCAGTTCCACTGACGCATCCACCACTGGCTCTTCTACGACTGATACTACTGCAACATCTAGTTCTACTGATAGCTCGATAACAGCAAGTTCTACAACAGATACTACTGCAATACCTAGTTCTACTGAGATTTCGACCACGGCAAGCTCCACCACAGACACCACTTCAGCACCAACCTCCAGCGACACCTCAACCACTGCATCAACAACAGATACCACAGCGCCAGCAAAGAGAGCTCTTGCAACCCCTACCCCACTCCGCACTCTCAAGCCCAGACAATCCTCCAACCAAACAGGCGACTCCTTTGACTACGTCAACAACAGCGACGAACAAGCTCCGGCCGACTCCCAAGCCTTCCAATCCCTAAGCGACGCCGCCCTCGCCGAAGCAAATACTTACGAGAAAAACAAAACCCTCGCCGGCTCCGAAGGCCCCAACGCCCGCTACATCGCCATCACCGACCTCTCAAACACCTACCAGCTCCAAGCCGACACCGACGGAAACCTGTACCTTGGCGACATCGGCAACCCATCCGCCTTCGCCGAGGACCAGGGCTTCGTCGTCGCCGACGACGCCGAGCAGTACTTCCACTACTACCCGGACGTCATGGCCGCCTACAATGTCTCCCGCATCCGCCTCTCGTCCACCGACGCCATCCCAAAAGACGCGGACTTTGTCGCTCTGGCGCCTGTAGACTACGATGACAACGCCGCGACGCCGAGCGTGTATGCCGGCATTGACACCATGGGCGGGATTTTCTTCACGCTCATGTGCAATTTCGCGGATCAGGCGAGCAAGATCTTTTTGGCGGCGGATCCGGTCGAGGGGGTTAAGATGCTGAAGGAGGAGAAGTTGAGGTGGACAGTTACGGGCGGGGTGGTGCAGGATTGTTTTTATTTGCCTTGGGCAGTGCCGGCGTCGTTGCCAAGTAAGATTTAGATCCGGGGCTCGAGGTAGACGGTAAGGGAGGGGGAGCTAGGGGCCGAGACAGAGGAAGGGATTTGAGGTCTGCGGGGGATTGGAGTCTGAGGCGTTGAGATGGATTGCGCATTGATTAACGGAGTTCAAAGAATCAGCATACATACGAATTTTTGCAAAAGCGCACCTTTCCCACTCGATTTTGGCTCAAGCTATCCCATTCCCAAACCCGATATTCTACACCCCTCCTTCTTCTCTCTTCCCACCGCACTCCATCCACCTCCTCCATCCACGTCATCCTTTTCATCACAGCCAAATTCAGGACAAGAGACGAAAACGAAAGATAAGATTGTGTGTGGGGGCGGACGCGTCAACGTCAGTGCGATGTACAGTATTTCCCCTTTCCGCTAATGTAAAAAAAACCCCCTTCGCGTAATCAGTCCGTTTTTAAAAACACACGAAAAAAGAATCCATGGATCGTGTTCGTGAATTTTTATCACAGTGCGTGGCGAGCCTGAGTCTGTGAAAACAACTCATGGGGGGGTGGTGTAAAGATCGGCAAGGCAAGAAGAGCGACGGTGTGAAGAAAAGATGTTCAAGATAAAAAAAAAAGACCCGACTACAATCTTCTCAAACGCAGGAACGTCGCTGTAGAGCTCGGTGAGAGTGTGCATCTTATATTGTAGCTAGAATGAAGACGTCTGAACAACGGCCGTCTGAGATAATAGATAGTTGGCAAGGGTGGTCGTTTGCGAACTCGATATTCTGGGCAGTGTACCTCGATTTCATATAACGGCATTCCACCAAAGGGATGTTCTCGCCTCCTTCTGACCTTGCAAGATCCATCGTGTTTCACAACTCCGCTTCCACCCCCTGCTCTCCGCTCAAACCGTCAGGCTCACCCTTCCCACCTTCCTTCCCCCAACCATCAACAACCAACCTCGCGACATTCATCCCCATCAACGAACTTGTCTCCATGGTTGAGATAAAACTCTCAATGCCGCTTGTATACCACACTTTTCCCTCTGCATCCAGCTGCACATCCTCAAACGTTACTCGCGGCGGGAGATACGGGTACGAGTGCCAGAGTTTCTCGTATAGCCATGTGATGTCGTCTTTTGATAAAGACGAGAGGCCTAGGAGGTGGGAGAGGTATGAAGAGGAGATGGGGGCGGGGGAGAATATTTTGTAGAGGTATTCGCGGCGCGGGGGGTTGATGGATGGGTTCGTAACGGAGCGGAGAGTGCTGATGCTGAAGAATGGAGGGTTTGGGGAGTGCGGATCATTGGTGGTTGTGAGGATGGTGGTTGGGACGGTGGAGGTGTTGGAAAGGTTGAAGACGCTTGGAGAGAGGAGATGTGGGGAGGTGAAGAGGGTGACATGCAGGCTTACGTATGGGATTGCGGGGGGAGGTGTGATGGAGGAAGGAAGTGTGAGGTTGGCAAACTGGAGGGGAGCGGAGAGAATGATGGTGTCGTAGGTATCGAGCTTTGAGTTGGTGAGCTGGGAAGTTGATGCGAGGGCGTAGGTATTGGATTTTCCATCGTGAGATATGGATGTCACGCTGGTGTTGAGAAGAACATTGGCACCGGAAGCTTCGAGCATGCCGGCGAAGATCCGCCAGTTGCCGCCTTGGACAGACATGGCGCCGTCGGTGGCCATGCATACTATCGTCTCCAAGCCGTGGATTTGTCCTAGGTTTTGCGCATAGTTGACTCGAGTACTCGCTTGGATGATATCTGTCGAGAATGGAGGCTGGATATTATTGGCAAGTAGAAATTGCTCACCAGTGCTCGAGGTTGAGGCTGTGAGGCCTAGATCATAGACGGTTTGGGACAAGTCCTTGAAGGGGAAGTATGGCGGGTCATACATCTTTAAGAATTGCCCTGTGGTTTTTTTCATGAGTTTTTGGGTCCGATAGGGGTTCATGCCGTATTTCCAGAAGAGCTTGACAATGTTCCACCAGCTGTAGCTGGCCTGACTCTGCACAAAAACGAATCTGTCACCGTTCCAGACACCCAACGCTTTAGGCGTGTCATCAATCTTCGAAGAGCTGTAATCAATAATCCCAAGTCCAAGTCCTTCAACTGCGGAGACTAGATTTCTATTAACTTTTACGAAGATGGAAGCGCCCAGTTCGACTGGTTCTGCGGGGTCCTCGAAAACATCGACGGTAGTTGAGCGACCACCGACATAGTCGGATCTTTCATAGACAGTAACATTTATCCTCCTGCAAGGATCTTTGAAATTGTTGATATAGTAGGCTGCAGAAGCACCACCAGAGCCAGCACCTATCGACACGTTAGTGGCTCCGCAAATGTTCAAGAACCGAGAACGTACTGACCAATAATCGCTACTCTTTTCACTGGAGCCTTGGTATCGCATGCGTAGTCCATGGAGTTACTTGAAGCAACATGCTGCTGATCTACCTTTCGACCTGGCTGTAAAGGGTAAAGCAACCATACAATACAGCCAAAACAAAGGACAACTAGAACCACCCAGCGTCGGCGTGACCTCAAGTTTCTTGGCGCTGGCCCAGGTTCCAAGAGCGATTCCTTCATGCTGATGAAGTGATGTCCTTGGTGATTGATCTAAGGTAAAGCTGCTTGAGTGAGGTATGCCGCCCTCCGCGTATCCGGCCAGTCTTGCTTCGTCAGTGTGAACACGTCTTCGTATTCTACTCTTCTTATAGTATAATTAATGTTTAACGAATTCCGATTGAACTTTTGTAAAGCGAGATGATCGCCATGACATTTCATTTGTTGAAAAGTAATTCATCTTCTTACTTACCGATAGGGCAAATCGCCGAAGCGAAGTCAAAGTGTCTGCACTGATACATGCCAGACCACTATTTAAATATATAACCATCTAGTCATATCGCTATACCGTTGACCTGATGATGCCATGCAAAACTTTCCTTGCGACCTTAAGACCCAGGCAAAATCGCTCAAGAGAAACCATTTGCCTGTCACCACCGTCACTGAGATCCCTCCGGATGACGAACGCTTCGCCGGCTTTGAGACACGTGTAGAAGGCAATGCGATCTGATTACCCACAGATGGCTTCCACCATCAAGGAAAGGTTTACGATATACGACGCGCCAGATGCTACGGGAGTGGAGATATGGCTCATAGAGACCTTCGGTCCCTCCTTCCACGACTGCGGCCGATCCGTTTCCAACGTTCCAACTATCGCCATTTGTGCTACCTACCTTCAAATACCAACCTTCAACCTCCAAGATTGTCATTCACTCGTTCCGCTGACTTCTTGATAGAGTCAAGCCACCGCAGCTACTGCATCGATTCTTCAAAGCTCTCGCTGAACGCCGCACCATAGATGTCGGGAGGGAGAGCAAGAAATATGTCACCCAGCCTCAGTGAAGCTGCTAATGTTTCCCAAGCGCGGCCCCCACATACGATACCACCCCCGGTTCTTGGCGCCTCGCTTACAAGTGTCTGTCTTTGACCATTGTTTCGTAGCCGCCGCTTTTGGGGGCGATAGTCTCACCACATCTGCTAGCCGTTGAAACAGAGTAATGAGGGACCAGGGATCAGCCTGCTGGTACCGGCGGGTGGCTGCTTTCCTTGACCTGCCAGGCTCCCAAAGTAGCTAGCTTGCGGCGCGTGGGCTGCACGTTTACCATATGGAAAATGGACGGGCCCTCTTGGAATAGGTAATGGCGCGCCAGGTGCGCACTGCGGGTGCAGTCAAATGGCCCCTGATTCCACTTCCAGCTCTGTACTGTCCTCACCTTTGTGGTACGCAACGAGGATGTACAACATGAAGTACTTTATCTCACTCTACCTCTTTGCACTTGTATGCGCAAGGCCAGAGCTTCCGCCGCGCGCGGTTGGGAGCTCATGCGCAACACCAGATGTAAATATCCATCCGCTTTCCGAGGCTACGAAGAATTTTGATTGATGGAGACTCTTAGGGTAGCGGGACATGCCAGTCGACTTCGTCATGCAAAGGCATGTCCATTCCTGGCCCTCTGCCTGGCTATTGCCCGAATGGTACGGCCATCTTCCTCTTCTGAATCTTACTCACACTCCAGCTGAAATTCATTCACAGATCCCGACGATGTTCAATGTTGCGTTGTAAAAACATGTACTCCTGCTGGTCAAACAGGAATATGCCAGAACACCAACAAACCTTGCTCCGGTGGACCGTACAATCCGTGAGTCTCATCTGCCCTCTTACATATTCGTACACTTTGGCTCTTGACAAATTTTCATGCTTATGCTCTTCTTACAGAGGCAACTACTGTCCTGGCGACAACACCATCCAATGCTGTCCTACCACCTCCTCCAGTGCCCCTCCTCCTTACCAAGGCCCAGGTGAATCCGGCACCAACGCTTGTGCTAAGCCGCAACCCAACACCTGCACCTTCTACCCAAATTGCCTCGAGTCCAAATACTACTGCGGCTCCACTGGCTACCCCCTGGGCTACGGTCTGAGATACTGTCAGAAATTCAGCGCCGCAAAACTCTCTCCGAGCGGACGATCCTGGGTTACCAAAACAATGCTGTGCTTGCAAGATGCGCTGGTCCCCTACGCGACCACCGAGTCCACGACTTGCAGCGCGCTGAAAGACACGGCGTTCGCGAGTCATCCGCACTGCTATGTGGCCAGCGGAGTCTGCACCTTGGACCCGAGTGATTGGCTGGTGATTGTGGAGACGGTGAGCCCGAAGGATCTCTTCGGTGGGGTCGATAATTTGAAGGCGGTCCTGGAGACGATGGATGGTTGTGCGGAGTTTTATGCTTGGTTGATCGAGCAGAAGCTCATGAAGGTTGTCGATGAGGTCGAGGATGCGGGGAAAGATATTTGGCATAAGTTGACAGATTGGATTTAGCGGAACAAGAGAGCAGGAGTGGCATTGTACTGTTATGGAAATGTTACCATTGTATTGTAAGAATAGCTCAAACACGTCTTTTATGAAAGTGTCGACTCCGACTTTCAAAACCTGCTAGTCGATATTCCTGTTGTGCACGAAACATCACCATCTGCTTTAAATAAACAGCTAAACGATATCAACATAATTCTCCCTTAACCCCTTAAAAAGCACTAACCCCTTCAGTACCTCCTCACAACCCTCCCCCCCCCAATAAATTCTCCCTTTCTGTCAACACTCTTACAAGCTTCTTCCCAACTTTTATTACAATCCGCATTAGTATGTACTCGCTTCTTGAAATCCCTTTCGAGTTTCAAGAGAATAATTAACGTGATGGAGTTTTACATCGACATGCAGAAGTTTTTTCAAACACGACAATGTTCATAGTCCAAAGTGTACGTACGGCGCATCAGAAAACAAAAAACAGTCCTGGTGTTGCAGGAGAGAACATCGAATGATGTATGTAGAACGGGCTTTTAAAAAGTGGAGATCAAGCTTTAAGCTGGGGGGCGGTCAAAGTAGATTGTTTGGATTTTTTGAAGTGTGACAAGGCTGTTAATTTCATGATGTGCGGGAGATCTTTGAGTGCGGGAGATGAGTAGTGAGTGTGATGTGTATTGGGGTTTTGGTAAATATGATGATTTGATGATTCTGCTATTTTGGCTTTGAGACTCTTTGAAAATGAATCTGTCATAGGCAGCGAGCAGAGTTTCTCACATACAGCAATTGACGAAATGCGTGGATGCGTGGATTCAAGAGTACGATATCGTTTTGTGGCTGAAGAACTATATACCTGAGAAATCGCGCGCCCCCATATCTCCCCCACCAGCATACCGATAATCAAAAGTTCAAGTACCCGAATAAACCGCACTACACATTCTCCCGCACTCAACCCTCTGCTCCACGCTCACCTTCCCCCTTCCCTTCAGATTTACCTCTCCCTTCGGGGTAATCTGGAAGCGATGTTCCTGCCTCTTCTTCCCCTTCTCCTTTTCCATCCCCGCCTCTAAAGGCTGGATATACACTGGATTACTAACATTGTTCCTCTTCCCCATCCCTAACTGGCAATACTCGTTCCCACCCCACCACAACACGTCTGCACCCCAATTCGTGCTCTCCGCGCTGTCATTATCTGACACAGCCACGTGAGTTACGTTGTCCATGGTAGCGCTGGCGTGAGTAGAGCCGACGCTTAGGCGTTTGAGGCGGATGGGTACGACGGTGTTAGTTGACTCATCGTATTCAAAAAGGCCGCTAAGGGCTTTGATCTTGGTTGGGGTGCCTTGGGTATGGGTCCAGCGGCCTGTGCCAAGGGTGCCAAGGATACCTTGGCCGCATGCCCAGGTATCTGCTGTAACACGGCCCAGTTGAGTTGGGGCCGATTCACCAGGCTGTGCGACGCGGGTAGCATCGACGGTGAAGAAGGAGTTGGCGCCACCGGCGGAAACGGACGTTACCCTCGGGGATAGTGCAGTACCGTTGTAGAGTTTCTGGATGGGGATAAGCGAGGGGACGTCGACGTAGAGGGAGTCTGCGGAAGGGTCGAAGCCAAGTTGGCCGGAAGAGTTATCGCCGAAGGAAAAGACGCGGCCTTGTTTATCGAGGACTAGAGAGTGATAGTCACCTGCTGTGATGGAAGCAATGTCGAAGCCGCGGAGGGTAATGATTTCGTGGGGTTGATCATAAGGACCTTGGGGCCGGGTTGTCCAAGTGAGGCCAGAGACGCCCATCTGGCCTCGGGAGGGGAATTCTTCGCTGCTGGAGGCGGCGCTGAAGAGGCGACCGGTCGATGTGAGAAGAAGGACGTGTTCGAGACCAGAAGCTATTGAAGAGACCTTCTCGTTCCAACCCATATCCTTAGGCTGGATAGTACGGTAACTGACGGGAGATGAGAAGGAGAGATACGGGACCCAGGTGCTTTCTGAAGGCTTCGGACCGCTGGACTGATCTTCCTGGGAGACCGGAAGAGAGTAAACTTTGCCGTTAGAGCTCAAGGCAAGAATTCGATCTCTTGATATTGTTAAAGATATCAACCCTTTCCCAGTCAATGTAGGTGTCGGCTCCCTCGAATCTTTCGAGTACCCAATTCCCCATTGAAAGAGATCTCCCTTTTCAGTAATGGCAGCTCCAAAATTCCGATCAAGCTTGATATCTCGTAAGAGAATCCCATCAAAGAATGGTATCCTCCTTGGTGTCCTGATCAGCGTTTCATCCGAGTCTGGTGCCACAACCCTTCCACTATTCGAACCCCATGCATATACACCAGGGTTTTCCCAGCTCAACTTGACCTGTAAATGCTGAGAGCTTATAGCATCTCGATTCTCCTCTTTCGAAAGACCCTTTTTCCTTCTGGATTTCTCAATCTTTATCTCCACTGGGCCTGCAGGTGCGTCGGCATAGAGCTCTCTGAGTCCGAGACGCTTAGAGCCGTGAAAGAGAGCTGCACCAATACCAAGACCGAGAAGGCATCGAACCAAGAGCTGTTCAGAGCTGATGCTATTGCGTTTCACGTCATGACTGCTAATCCTCCGGCTCTGTATGGCTCGAGCACAACAAGTTGTGCTTCGTTGAGAAACTCTGTAAGCTTCTCGGAAAGCTCGTGATCCTGGCCTTAGGGAGTACATTTCCTAGCATCGCTGTTAGTCCACTAGTAACCACACCATATACTTTCGGTTATCCTGCACACCTCAACGAACACAACGTTCTCTTCGTCAGTCGTCGGGGAAATCTGTATCAGATCAACTGCGTCATCGCATCTTTGGCGCGATAGGCGCAGATAAGCCTTGCCCTGTTAGGCTGAGAGGACTCTAAGGTAGCGCGTATCCTGCAGCTGTTACCTCACCTACTGTGATCTGGGAATAATGGCCTGATCTCTGGAGAATGGTATAAGGAAACCTTCACGGTCTTTGATCATCTCGCCATGAGAGTAGAGTATGAAGTCCTTTTCCTAAGGCCGTTCCGTAAAAATCGTTAAGCAATAGCTTGCGCAGAGGCAACGAGATACTAAGCCTAGACATGGCGGTATCTGGAGCAAGTCTAGAGTCCGTAGACTTAGACTGTGGTTATTGTGAGCAGTAATTCATGTTACCGCAGCTCAGCATTGGACAACGTTGTCGACCGGCTCCTGGATTCGTTGTCCCTTCAAGTCTAAGGCAAATATGAACACATAGAGCAGAGCTAGGGGCGGTCCACATACCGTAGAGTTATGTGCGGAGACAGATCAGAAAGATGAAATGGCAAAAAAAGTTATCAATACCATCGAGGGTCATCACATGCTACACATATTTAGAGTAGATAGAACTCGATTGTCCGTCTATGCTAAGGTAAAGCTAATAGACTTTGAGCCATGAACGCTCCTCAGAACATCGCACGCTCATCTAGAGCTCCAGCCAGATATTCAGCAACGTATTCCACTTCTTGTCGAACCACTCGCTACCCTGGGCCGAATTAGTCATGGACTGCGTCAGTAGCAAGAAGTAGCTTACCTGCTTAAGCTTTGTTCACATAGGCCTTGCCAGCTGCGTCAAAGCAGATGGGAGCACCGCAATCGGGGTAGTAGGTTTGACGCTTGTTCAATGCATCTCCGGCTACAGCGTCGGTAACGTCACGCTTCTGCTTGTTCTCGTAGGCGATGCCAGCTTCGTTGAAGCAGATGGGAGCACCACAATCGGGGTAGTAGGTTTGACGCTTGTTCGATGCATCTCCGGTAATAGGTGACTGTCCAACATAAGCTTGTGAACACGGTTACAACAATCGGAAGTGAGTTGTGCATTCGCAACGGCGATGAGAGATTGGAAGAGTGATGGTCTTGCTCTAGGTGGCGAGGGAAAGGAGAAGTGAGTAGACGCGAAAGATCGTAATAAATGACCAGGTCAAATTGTGAGCGATGAAAGGTTCAGATAATATACCGTAGTTGGAGCGACCATTCGAGGCTGTATGTTGTCAACGACAGCATTAAGGCCATTAACCTGTTTCATTGACTTTAACAAATGTAATCGTATTGTACTTAGAGGTAGGGTAAACCAACAGCGTTCTCAAGAGGTGCAGCAAAAGCCAGAGCACCAAGGGTGGCTGCCATGATGGCAGAGGTAGAGAATTGCATCTTCATCTTGAGGTTGATGCTGATCCTTGGCGATTTACAGTAGTTCAAGAAATTTGAATTGGGAATTGTGGTTGAAGAAGATGTAAAGGAGGTGAGGTGTGGAGGTTGAAGAAAGGATGAAAGCGATGGAAGATGGATGTGAGTTTTGGGGACAATCTGCCCCAGTGAAGGAGCTAGCATGAGTGGGTCTTCGATTCAGTGAACGGGCTGTGTTGAGGAAGTGAATTTGGATCATCTTTGTGCCCACGTGGATAAGGCTAAGTTTGGAATACAACAGTCACAAAACAGGGCTAGGTCATGTAAGCAAAGAGAGGTATTGGGATGGCGGCTTATGTAGAAAGACAGGACGCACATGTATTGAGAGCGCCGTAGAATCAAGAATGGGCAGAAAGGGGTCTTTGAAAGCTACCTTAAATGAAACGATTGCTTTAATCATGCTTTTGCCTCAGCTTCTCAGCTGCACTCGATGGGAGTTCAACCTAAAGGAACAGTTGAGAAATTGGAGGACATGGTTTGGCTCATAAAATAAGCATACCTACAACCTCAGGCTCTTGCACCCACTGATGTATGCTTGGTCTAGTCGAGGCCCAGAGTAGAGCCCTGGTAGTGTGGGACGATTCAATGCGATGTGACTGTGCCTACGAAAATTGGAGGCCGTCATCAATGCTGCATTATGCGTAGCCTAGGGGTTGCCCATGCCAAAAAGCTCGGGAAAGACACACGCCTTAGCTTGCATTCGTCAGGGTTGCTGGAACATCCTGTCTAATTCTCTGCTTCGCCACATATCCTACCAGCCAAGAATTTTTCCTCAACCTTACTTCCGTGGTTACATCCGAACCCCTGGCGAGTGTGGCCCTGCGTAGATGACCCGTAGAAAAGGTATCTCATAGAAGTAGCTAGGAATGGCAGAGCGTGCCAACCGAGCAGCCTGCGGTGAAACCATACAATACGCCAACTGGGAAGCCTGAGCATGTCTAGGCCTATTTAAAATGTCAAGGTATGATGCATCAATGGAAATACGCATGTCCGATGTAAACCAAAAGTAGTTGAGAAGCTGTCGTTACAAAGCAGTCCTTGAGAGAGACCCAGAAGGTAATAGACCTCATCGGAAGGTGCCAGAACCCACGATACAGCGATTGTAGACTCGGGAAGATTCGGGCGACTGGGTAAGTCAGGAGAAGACGTGTACAATGAAGTACTGATGGAAGAAACACCTCTACTGCAGATCATTGCTGTGACAAGAACAGAAAATCTGGAATCTCCGAGTTTCGAGAAGTTGATTTGTGAATAGCATCTTTCGTTATCTTAAGCCTCTGCAAGAAAAATCAGATTCCGCTTCGCATCTCGCTTTTGCGGAGGGCCGATGCAGTCAAGATGATGCTTTTACGACCTATGTCATGCGAGGAGGGTCCACGGGGGCCGATTATCCGTCGGGCTACAGTAGGAATTGAAAGATGATTGGGCAAAGTTGATGGATAAACGACGCGCAACATTCCTTTCCGAGAAGATAACAAGATTTCGTTGCGATACGTTCCGCGATGAAAGCTGGAATGGTAGGGAAGGAAGGATGGGAAGAGAAGTCGTGGCAGATGTACTCGTACGGAATACATAAGGTATTGTACAGTACTTACTGTACGATCGTACCGGGGGTACAGCTGGTCGGGGGGTTGAGTCGGGGTCGGAAAAAATTCTTGGCGTCGGGTTGAACTTTAAAACTGACATATGCCCCGCACATTCAAGATCTGACGTCGGGTTGGAAAAGCTTCGGGCCCTATGCGAAGCATATGTCAAGAGTTCACATCTGATTATCAAAGCCTCGTCTGTGCATATGCGCAGCATCAATCAAGCACAAAGAAACATTGAAAGCATCAACGCTCAAAATCGAGCTGATGAGATAACGAGTTTGACTAAATGATTTGAAGATGAGTGTCGCACTTTGCATATGTCACGCATATACTAAAAAGAAACTCAGCTCGCTCAATATTTGTTTAATGCAAATGTTGAAGACAATGAGAAAAGTGATGATGCAAATCATGAGCTGAACAATGAGAATGAAGAAGAAAACACACGAGAAAGATCTGATGAGAATAACGTGAGCGATAGCTTGTTGATGAGCATGTCACAAGTTGAGTTCATGATTTCGCATGTTTTGTGCATATGCTAAGCATATGTAGAATAATCTTCGCTCGTCTTGCTATTCATGATATATGCTGATTGTGCTGTTTTCTCGATGCTTCGCTCAAGCTGTGCATATGCACGGCTTCAATACTTCGCTCTTGCTGTTTATTTTCTAGCTACTTTAACTATATAACATCAATTCTTGAGCTCATGATTAGCATATGCAGAAAGCTGAGTCGGGGCTGGAATAATTTTGAACTCATGATTAGCATATGCAGAAAGTTGAGTCCGGGCCGGAATCAAAAAAAAAAAGTTCCGGCCCTGGCTCAACTTTTCCAACCCCCCACCAACTGTAACCCCCGATGGTACCTGGTGGGGATCGACGTCACGCCGCCTTAGTAAGCGGATCTATTGATAGTCCGCACTCCGCAAGGCAACAACAATCGAAGAACACCCTTAACCCACATCGGCAGAACTCGTTACTTTATGCCTACTGACCACCGGACTCGGGGACACCGTTCAAGCCGTACCTCAAGGCGGACGAGTGATGCGAGGCTTCGCTCCGAGAAGATCCCGAGTGAACAAAAGCCATAGTCCTATAGAGGTCGCTGCTGAATACGATATGTGGACACTATATTCGAGGCTGAGGGGGTCATCTGGCGTAGAGTCACACTTCTTGCCCTTGATGACGAATACTGCCATGTTATGGCAACCTTGGCCAATGCTCTAATGTAGCAAATATTGCGATGGCTTCGACATCTCCCGAAATCACCTTCTGTCACGAATAGATTATGGAAACTTGCGGGGTGCATATGACTCTGAACAAATCTCGTGCAATCTTTCGCCACATATATCTCCCAGCCCTGTATCCCAAGGACCAGTGTCTTGGGGAACTCGGGCCGTTCCAGTCTTTACGGTCATGTAGGTCCAAGTCTTATCCTCAGCCATCCGTCCTACCCTTGTCAAACTCAAGTGCATTGAGGCTAGAACAGCGTTCTATATAGTTCTATACATCAAGTAAAAATCACATATATATGTGTCTCACGATGGGTATTTGCAGTTTTCATCTTGGCATTTTTAAATATTCTTCATGCACAGGGAAAGCCCTCATCGATAAAGAGATCCCTAGATATGTCTTACTCACAGCCACGTAGTCGTGGCTGCCATGCCTGTAGAGCTATGAAAGTCAAGGTTTGTAATCATCTCTCCACTACCAATGACGGCAGGGGAAAGTGAATCATGTCCGTTGGCTAATATAACCACAGTGTGATCAGGCATTACCTCAATGTCAAAGATGTGTAAATGCTGGACGGCTCTGTCCAGGATACCGCGGCGAAGCCGACTTGATATTCCGAGATATGAACCAAGCCACCGAAGAAAAGGTGCAGACCCGGATCCAGGAGAGTTTGAGCAGGCGTGTCTCGGAAAGCGAGATGAGATCTTTGACACCTACTGTTGGTACCCCTGGAGCTGGCCGAAGTGCTCGTACCGCCATGATAAACCCAGATTCTAGTTTTCTTGGTGGTGGACTATCTCTTGACCCTCTGGGATCCGTGCCACTTCCCTTGAATCCTGACTGGCAGACACAAGTTTCGGATTACTTTCTCTCAGAGTTTACCTTTTGCTCCGACGTGACTGGGATGTCAGGGGGCCATCTTGAATTTCTCGCGGACTTGTGCAGAGAGGAGTCTAGGTCTCAATGTCTGAGGGAAGCGCTTGACGCTGTTTCTTTCGCTCATGTAGCGTCTCGTTCAAGCCTTAGTTGGCTTACACTCCGGGCGAGGCAGTCGTAAGTTGTCTTTGTTTTCATGAGAAATAAGGTGCACGATGCTAATTATTACTCAGCTATGGAAAAGCACTTATCTCGCTCACTGCGACTCTTCGGACTGCGGACGCACACAAAGACGGCACTTTGGCAACAGTAATATTGATGAGCATGTATGAGGTGAGTCTCCCCTACAGGTGCATCGATGCGGGTCATAGTCTAATGATACTATCAGATGATAAGCGGTGAAAAGCCTCAGGACAAAGTTTGGGATTCTCACAGTGGTGGACGAGAATTTCTTTTACGGCTTCGCGGCTTACAGCAGTTTGAATCGGAGCGTGGCAAAAGTCTCTTCCGCAATAGCTATACCCAAATGGTGAGTTCTAAGACATTATAATCTTATGTTTGGTTTGATGTAACTGACCGCAATGGATTGGACAGTCAATGTCGGCGCTTTCGAAATGTCGCGAACTTCCAGACGAATCGAACGATTGGCTGATTTGCCTCGAGCAGAATCCTTCTACTCACTTAGCAATGTGTATCTATAAGATTTGCCGGGTCCGCGCAGCCGTACCAGAGCTACTTGTTGGCGATCTCACCCAGCAATCAACTCAGCAACGTCTGGTCCAGGTCCTGCATCAAGGAATATCTATGGATGCAGAACTTCAATCCTGGAGCGACAGAATGTCGGAGCCGTACCGGTATAAGGAATTAAGTATTGCGGATGAGCCTCGTCAGCGAACCTCGAACCTACTTCCAATGCAGCCATCCAACGTTCATGTCTACCACGATATCTGGGTAGCAAGCCTATGGAACCACTATCGCTTCGCTCGGATCAGGCTACTCGAAACTCTGGTGGATTGTGAATCTCGTTTGGGTTCCCCAGAAAATCCGGAGACAAGGTTACAAGAGTCTAGCAGCAGCCGCAGGAACTGGAATGAAACAATCGTCAAAATGGTTGATGACATTTGCGCCAGCGTTCCATTTCTCATGGGAGACATTGATGTACAGGGCAACTTGAACCGGGGTTCTAGTGGCATTGCACTGGGTGGATATTCCTTATTGTGGCCTTTGCATGTTGCCAGCTCCGCCAGGATTATTGGTGCCGATCAGAAAGCGTGGATCAAGGGGCGACTTCGACATCTGGGGACAGTCATGGGGATCAACCAAGCACATCTCCTTGCAGCCATGGTGTAAGCTGACCAATTGAGCTCGACCTTTTCAGGGGTTCCGGGCTTTAATGACTTGACCTCAGATCTCCTTTGACCTTGGAAGAGCAATTATGAAACCAAACGACTGCACGACACTTGTCTTCTTGCCTCCAAATGATCATCGATCACCCCAGAAAACATGATATTTTCTCTTTGCGTAAAGAGCCAGATTACACATGGATCTCTTTGCTCCTTTTTTCTCGAACATTTGTAATTACCTTGGAGCTCACAGGGGGCGATATACTCTGTTAGCGCAGGAAAACTGTCTAGCACTACTCAATATACAAGTATATACGACCTATCCTCTACGTTTGCTGTACACCTTTCGCAACGTGCCTGCAATTCCAGTTGTCAAACGAGATTAGACCAGAATATCAAAGTTCTAGACCTCAGAGCTTACATCACGTATCTTGCGGGCGTGGACATTACACTACGCGGACTTGACTACTTTATCTTCCATGTGCGGCCGCATAACCAGTCGGATGCGCAGGAACCCCATACGCACTCTTTGTGGCTATGATCTCCATTTGACGTAGCAGAACCCTAAGGTTCTCACCCCTGCATTATTATCGCCAGGTTGTTTTGCCGCAGAGGCTGATCACAAGGCAGATACTGTATGACTCCTATATGTTCCGGCATTTGTCATCTTCTCTATGGCCTAAATATCTGTTTAAAATCAGTTGAATCTTAAAGGTTGTTCAGGTCGTCATGTTATCGGTAAGCACGCACATGGCACACCGCATCGTGCGCATGCAAGATCTCTTGGCATGAGGTCGCGATAAGGTTAGCGCCCGACGGACGTTTACCTCTCCAGGCTTGACCCCGAATGCCGGTCGTATGGAAAGGCGCTAGTTGTAAAGTATCCTTGGAGGGTACAAGTTGGCACCTAGGGCTAGCACGCAATCGCCTGAAGATCCACATTCAAAAGGTTCCTTACGAAGATAACCATCCAAATACCACACACAACGAATGAGCTCAATTGGCTGAGGGATTGACCTGTACTCCCTTCTAAATATGCCTGGTTTTGGACATTGGTAATCTGATAGCATACTCTTCTTGCTGAGCAAGCTGCCAAGACCTCGTCGATCGAGGAGATTCACGCAATGGCAGATGCCGAGCGGGATGTTGGGGGGTTGAATAGGACGTTGAAGGATCTGTTTGCTGGTGCGGTGGGAGGGGTTGCTCAGGTTCTAATTGGTTAGTGAAGTCGAGATGTGTCGAAGGCTCTTTGCGATATCCGGTTGGCTGTAGCACTGCATCTTGTTTCTTAGATTGTTTCTTAGAGAACCGACGAGGCTTAGAGTGAGACTTTTTCTCTGTCTGTTATTTCCAACACTTAACGATGAAATTTGATGCAGCTTTGGCAGTAGAAATTTCAATCCGGAAGAAACCCTTTGCTATCGTCTGAATGAATGACTGACCCCAAACCACATGCACAGGACAGCCATTCGGTAAGGGAAATCTTGAGCAGCAATTCGTGCAGACCCCCACTAAATACCCCAGATATCGTCAAGGTCCGCCTACAAACGAGCTCACAGTACTCGAGTGCCTTGGACGGTGCTACCAAAATCTTGAAGAATGAGGGACCGGCGGCATTCTATAAGGTATGTCAACTTTTTACGATTGTTGGTGCGAATAAAGGATAATGTAAAGGGGTCTCGTTACTGACAGCTTTGTGCTCCGTAGGGAACTTTGACACCGTTGATAGGGATTGGTGCTTGTGTAAGTTCTTGATCAGTGTGCCGTTGATCAAGAAGTCTTCCTACCAGGTTGATTAGCTGTGAACCTGCTCTACTAGCCTTTTCCACCAAGCCCTTCATCACCCCCCACCCCTACCCCTCATCCCCCAAGCTAACCCTACAAGGTCTCCATCCAATTCTCCGGCTTCCACTACGCCCGCCGCTACTTCGAAGCCCAAAATTCCACCAAATCGCCCCTCAACCCCAAACTCTCCTACGCCCAATACTACGCCTCGGGCGCCTTCGCCGGCCTCGCCAACAGCCTCATCTCCGGCCCCATCGAACACGTCCGCATCCGCCTGCAAACCCAACCCCACGGCCCCGCCCGCCTCTACACCGGCCCCCTCGACTGCGTCCGCAAACTCTCCGCGCACGCGGGCTTCTTCCGCGGTGTCTACCGCGGCGAGTCCGTCACGATCCTACGCGAGGCGCAAGCGTACGGGCTCTGGTTCTTGAGTTTTGAGTATTTGATGGATTGGGAAGGGAAGAGGCGGGGGGTGAGGAGGGAGGAGATTGAAACGTGGAAGGTGGCCGGGTATGGGGGACTGGCGGGGGAGGCACTGTGGTTGGGGAGTTATCCGTTTGATGTGGTCAAGAGCAAGATGCAGAGTGATGGGTTTGGGACGGGGATGCGGTACCAGGGGATGGTTGATTGTGTGAGGCAGACGTGGAGGGGGGAAGGGTGGAGGGGGTTTTGGAAGGGGGTGGGGCCGACGTTGTTGAGGGCGATGCCGGTTAGCGCTGGGACTTTTGCTGTGTGAGTTTTGTTCACCTTTTTTCTGCTTTTGGGGGAACGACGGTGTTGACAGGGCTATGTGCTGACTGGGCTCCAGGGTGGAACTAACCATGCGAGCGATGAATTGACTGGTGTACTGTCGACGATTGGAAATACAATTCAACAACGCATACATGTCGTGTATATAGAAGGTCTAGAATTTATCATCTAGCAACGCCAACTATTCACCCCATCTTGAAACCTCATCTCCCCCTAAAGATCTCACACGAACTTCTCACCCTCTTTTACCCACTGCTCCTTACCGCCTCCCAGAGCTTCCCCAACAGCCAAATAAATCTTACCACTTAGACCATAATCATTCCGAAAGACATGAAAACGATAGAGAAATACTAAATGCCTAGGATTAAAGTCCGACACACCAACGCCCCCACCTGATACCTTACCAAGCCCCCTTTCCCCATCATCCCGCCCTTCCCACACCCAAACACCCTAACAATCCCCACCCTTGCTCAGCTGGAATCATGGCCCAAAGCGCAGACGTGGCTTATCCTTCGCTACACCTTGATAGACCAAGGTTCGTTCCGTAAGGGAGAGGAGGCGGGAAAAGGTGGTATGGCATGTTAGGTTTGGATGGGGAAGGTGGGGGTTGGATAGGGAGGGGAGGTGGGAGTTGTGGGTTGACTGGGCAAGGCGGACGTAGGGCTTTGCGAAAGTTGGACGAGGTATGCATTATTTTTTTGATGTATATATATATCAACATCATAATTCTTTCCTACTAGGTCAGAATCTCGGTGGAATGATATGGGGGGGTTTTTTTTGGATGCAGGGGATGGGTTGTTACTGGGGGGTGGAGCGGCGGATGGGAAATAGACGTAAGGATGTTGCTGAGGTTGATTGAAGACGAAGTCGAAAGCTGTGCGTAGGATCGATCGGGAAGCTGGTTCGAATTTCTGGCAGGTCTTTTATGTTCTTATAACTTTACCCCAGTTCATCGGATCCTCTCACTATCTTCTCTCACTCCACCCTTCGTCCTCACCACCAAACCACCCCCCTGCCCCGCCTGACTCCCCAATTCTCTCTCAATCCTCGTGATACTCAACCACGCGCACCTCATATCTTTCCCATCCCCAGCCTGAAAAAGTGAGTAGCTACATATTCGTTAGCAGATAGCTACGAAGATGATTGTTGGTGTGGAGACGGGCGGGGGCTGGCTTGGCAGCGGAGCGAATTGAGAAACTGAAGGGAGAGGGAGATTGGAAGAATGGGGGGGGGAGGTCGACGATGTGCGGCTTGTATGGTGAGGTCGGTGGGGATGCTGGTGGCTGAGGAGGAGACGAGAAGTCAAGGGTTTGAAAGGTTTGAGGTATAGGACGGAGATTGAGAGATCGAGCATAAAAAAAATCAAGAATGCAAAAACATACAATCGCGTGATCTTTGTGTACATCTTTACTGCGATCGAGGGCGTTGCGGGAAAAAAACATGAAAGGGGCTTCTTCTTCTTCTGAGCAGAAGTGCTGTTGTTGAGATTTGTCGAATGCAAGGCAAGAGATCGAAAACGAGGAAGCGGTTATGCAGAGAACGAAGGAATCTGTTAGCGGTTGCACGAAGATTGGATATTTGGTTTCAATTCCGACAAGTTTGCAGTATGTGCTTTGGAAGAAAAAAAACAGAAACCTCCAAGCCACCTCTGCGTCTTTAAGAATCACATCACCAAACCTCCTTTCTCTTCTCTCTCTCTCCGCCTCACCGTCCCCCTACATCCCCACTTGTGCGGGAACGATGCCGTTTGGCTTTGAGTGAATGTTGGCACGCTGGAGGCTGCGCAGCGCGCAGTGCAGATTTCGATGAAAGCCCCGGGCCCACCATGTCGTAAATGTAACCATGTGGGGACTCGTTGGCTATCGACTCAGGGATCAGATTGAACTCCTGTCAGACGTTGAATTAAAGGAGCAAGACAGAAAAAAGTCCACACCAGAGATACGGAGACGGGTTAGCGTGAGTGAAGGTGCTAAAAGAGGGATTTCTGTGAGATCGATTGGGGGAAGGTTCGAGATAATTGCACTTTTAGGATAGGGGAGCGCGGTCCCTGTGGTTTTAATCCAGTTTGAAATGATCTTTTCTGTGGAGCATGCGTTTGGTGGCAGCGATTAGGTCGGAGGTTCGGACATAGAGTTTGGTATACGTCTTGAGGATGTTTTTAGTCCGCAGGAAATAATCTGTCACAGTTGTGATGGCGCAACAGAAGGTGGCTGCATGCTTATGTTGGATGATGAACTTGCCTTAATGTACATATATGTAGTTAGCAGTACATGGTTTCTACACCAAAGCAATCAACTCTCAGCCTGTGCATCCTCTGGTTTCTTCGCATTACCTGCCACAATATCCGTCGGTTTATATGTAATCTCACCCAGTTTCGCCTTCTCTAACCTCCGCATCTGCCCTTCCTCGCCAGCTCGCCCCAACACCCCGGCAATGACCTGTACACACCGCAAGCTATCGTCGTTGGCTGGAATCGGATACGTGACCCACGTGGGATTGGCATCCGTATCGATGATGCCAATGGTCGGAATGGCGTTCATCGCGCATTCATGGAGCAGTACCCAATTCTCCAGCGGGTTCAGGCAGACTACCAGATCGGGCTTCAAGGCAGGCCGATCAAATAGCGCCTTCTCATATCCCTTGATCTCCCTGTCAAACTCATCCAAAAGCTTTGTCTTGCATCGCCCCAAAAGTTGATACCCATTTGTGATGCTTCCAGGCTGCCATCTCTCAAATACATGACACCCACTTGCCAAATCCGCTGCCTTTACTACACACCTGTCTTGACCTTGCCGCGTCCCCGCAAATAATATCAATCCGCCTCGTTCGGCGACGCCAGAGACAACGCGGCATGCGCGCCGTAGGTGGGAGGCTGTGACGTCGAGGGAAATGATATGAATGCCTTGCCTAATGCCGAAAATGTAGCGGCTGTTCATGGGATTCCACAGAGAGGTGCTGTGGCCGAGGTGAGATTGGGAAGCGAGGAGGAGTTCAAGAGTGATATCGGACGGTCTTGGAGGATTTGTGAGAAGGCGATGGGGTCGGTAATGTGGAGAGACTTCGCTGCCAAAGGAGCCAGTTGTTTTCCCTAGATTTGTATTAGAGCGAGCTGGTTATTGTCGACAGTGGCAGGTGGTGCTTACGTTGGCGTCTAATCGAATGATATGTCTTTCTCACTGCTCGTTCTGCGGAATCGATTGTACTGTGTGTAGAGTCTCTAATGCGGGGCACGGGTAATTGTGATTGCCCTTGGAGCATGGATTCTATAGAATGCGTCTCCTTGAGGCTGTTCTCTAGTGATGCCTCGATGGTGTCGACTGCGGTGGCTAGACACCTGGACCATGGTTTCGCTGGAAAGCTGGTGGCTCTCCGGCCTACGAAAAGATTAGCGATATTTGCTACTGGTATTAGCATGAATACTGACCTTGCCGTATTACAGCCTGTCTTATTATCATGGTGATTGATGGCAGTAGTTGAAGAAGCTTGACGCGAACATGAAATTTGAGGCTTAGAATAGAACTAGATCTCGCCAAATATTTGCGCTCTTTGCATGCTCCTGACGACACGCCCTATTGACAACCTTCTTTACAGTATTTACGAATTAACGAGTCAATGATGTACGATGATGCGTCCTACTATACTTTCATACCCAGTGCACAGCCGCAAGAGGACCGACCTCGGGTTGCAAAACACAAAAGGAAGCAATCGCTGCTCAAGCAACCCAACGTAAGCCCAGCATTGCACCTTTCGCCAACCAGTTTCTGATATTCTTTGCAGGATGATGGCCAAGCTGACATCGAGCGGACAGATGGGAATCAAGAGGGCGACATGATTGGCAGAGGTTGTGATGGACCACCAAAAGCTTCATTGACTCGACGAAGCCAGTCCTACAGTGATTTCCACGATGCCGTTAAAGCTACCCTTGGTTGGGGAACTGGTAGCAGCGAGAAAAGGCATAGCCAATTGGGCGAAAGCATGGAAATCACTACAGAGCTGGACTTTGTCGATTGGTATCATAATATAGAGCATGATCTGCTCGACGCTAGCCATGAGGAATACAAGTTAGTAGCTCTTCGACTGCCTTCAAGGATAAGAAGACTTTTTAATCTGATTGCAGGACCTACCTAAGCCAACTCGAGCTGTCTCAGTCGCATTTGGACTCCTTACTCTCTAATACAAAATCCACCCTCGATCTCTTAGCTACGCTATCTAGGTCCTTCAAAGCAGTCGAAGCTCAGACCACAACATTCCAGAAGCAATGCGAAGGTCTACTGCAGGAGCAAAAGCGGATGACAGATCTGGCGGATAATCTCAAGCAGAACCTCCGATACTATGACTATTTAGAACCAGTCACGCGAAGACTGAATGCGCCTGGAGCTGGTAATTTTGTGAAAAGTCAAGAGTTTTCTGATATGCTTGCACGTTTAGATGAATGTTTAGAATATATGGCTGCTCACGTCAGTGTACCCAACCTTATTCTGCTGGGCAGTGAACTAATTAATTAGCCATCCCACCGAGAAGCCTCAACTTATCGGTCACGCTATCGCCTACTTATGACGAGAGGGCTAACATTGGTCCGCGTGCATTTTGTGGGCGGACTGCGCCAAATTGCTGCAGACGTTACTCGCAGAATTGCAGATAAACAGTTGAACGAAGCCACAATGTCTGCTCTGCTGTACGCCAAATTTCGTGTAGGTGCTTCAGAGTTGAAGGAGGTTGCTCAAGAAATCCGAAAACGAGCAGTACTCCCTGCTGGAGCTGAACCTGGCTCTGAAGCCGAGTATCAGAGCCTTATGGATGAGCTGTATTCGAGCTATTCTGCCACACGTGGTCGCCTTGTTATTCCGCTCGTGCGAAAGAAAATCAACGATATTGCCATGGCGCCTAGTACATCAAAAGAACTTGTACCATTTGCTAGGAGTAGTACCGGCTACATCAGGGGAATCTGTGCTGATGAGTATGATCTTTGGCGAGAATGGTTCGAAGGAGAAAACGGACTATACGACTTCTTGGAATCCGTCTGTGAACCCCTGTACGATCACCTTCGCCCACGTATTATTCACGAAAGTCAGCTTTTGAAGCTTTGTGAGCTGTGTACTCTCTTGCAAACCAGATATATGCACGATCAAGATGAAGATGTTGAGCCTTTAGAGACGAATCAACTCAACTTCTCAATCCTCATTCAACCGGCGCTCGAAGATGCTCAGACGAGACTGGTCTTTCGCACCCAAGCAATCCTTCGTGACGAAATTGAGAGATATAGACCAAAGCCAGAGGAGCTGGATTACCCAGCGCGAAACAGGCGAGTGTCATTATCGGGTACAAAGTCGCACATTTCGGCTCCTTCCCGGAGGAAGGGCTCGATCGCTGAGCCGCTAACTCCGATGCCGAAGACACCAATGGTAGTCGAAGAAGGTGACTCTCCAAGTGGTCGATGGGGCTTCGACACTGAGGCTGCTTTTGAAGGTTGGTATCCGACACTAAGGAAAGCAATATGGCTTCTGAGCCGCATATACAGGCTCGTCAATGTAAGCTGTAGGAGGACGAAATCCATACAGGACCGACTGACATATCATGCAGTCCACGGTGTTCGATGATCTGGCACACGACATTGTCCATCAGACTACCATGTCACTCCACCAAGCTGCAACACTCATCAGCTCGAAAGCAACCACTGTGGATGGCCAGCTTTTTCTCATCAAGCATCTACTTATACTGAAACAGCAGATCGTGGCTTTTGACATTGAATATGTCACACCGGATGTGTCATTTGACTTTTCTGGTGTTACCAATACGTTCTACGAGCTACGTGAGCGTGGTGGGCTTTTCGATCCTAGAAACCTGTGGCGTTTCATGGGAGGGGGGCTTATACCAAAGGTTGTCGAAAACATGCTAGATGCAAAGGTCGAGCTTGATGGAAGGCTCCGAACAGTGATCAATGAATTCACGAGCAATTTCGCCGCACGTATGACCAATGGGATCGACGAGAAGGCAACGTCGAAGAAGACATTTGACGGCGTGCGGGCTGTCGAAAAGGTTCGAGAACTCACGGAAAAGGAAGTAATTTTACTGAGACATAAATTGGACGAATACCTCGATGATACTCGTACAAAAGAGACTCTTGTGGGCGCGGTGCAAGACCAAGTCGTCCAGAACTATGAGACGTTTTATGATTTGCATACGGCCGACAAAAGGTCGAATGGCAAGGCGGTCAGCAAAAAGGGAAAAGGAAGGGATGATGATGTTTGGGATCCTGATATGTTTACGGAATGGGCTGAAGGGATCTTCAGGGTAGGACGAATGGGCTTACAAGGTGGGGACGATGATAGCAGGAGCAGAAGTATTAGCCGTGGTGGAAGTGTATGAGTACTGCGAGGCTGCTCCACTACCTTGTTTGCCCTCGATACACTTCCGAGAAATTCAATCATCAAGAATATTGAGCTGGTCTGTTCTGATCATTGTCAAGTGTGAAAGTGGTCCATTTCTACCATTTCTACCATCTCTACCTTGACGCAATTACCTTATTAAGGTGTACAGTACAGCGTGCCAAGACCTTTCTGCTCCCCGTCCCCGCTCCCGCAAAATTGGTAGAGCTCCCCCCACCTTGTAAGCTTGCAGGCGACTTCACCCGTGAATCTTTACTCTCCCAACAGCACAGCCATGCCTTACTCAGACCATATATATTTACCCAACTGTACATAGACATCCAATACACCGATGCAGCCAGCCGATACTGATACTGTAGCACCTTCGCGGCTGAGAAACCAAACGTTGAGCCTTATCTTCCTCCTCACCATAGGCGTTGAATCGCCGAATCCTTCTGGTTTCCTATTGAGCTAGGCTTTCCCAATTCACTGCCGTACTATCTGCAATGGCTGCACAACCACAGGCTGGTGCGCCGCAGGTCCAACCTTGTCGATATAAAACGGGTAAGACCTTGGGCGCAGGATCATACTCGGTGGTGAAAGAATGTGTGCATATAGACACTGGAAGATATTATGCTGCAAAAGTCATCAACAAGCGTATGATGGCAGGAAGAGAACATATGGTACTCTCCCCTACGCATTCTCTGACGGCCATGGAGCCCTTCGCTGTAGCCAGGCTGATCTAGCATGCGACAGGTGCGGAATGAGATTGCGGTATTGAAACGTGTATCTATGGGCCATCAGAATATATTAACGTTGGTCGACTACTTCGAAACCATGAACAATCGTACACCTCCGTCCTCCACATCGCCGACGTACCCAAACTAATCTCCTTCGCCTTCAGTCTACCTCGTTACCGACCTCGCCCTCGGCGGCGAGCTTTTCGACCGCATTTGCCGGAAAGGAAGCTACTACGAATCCGATGCCGCGGATCTCATTCGCGCCACCCTATCTGCTGTTGCCTACCTCCACGATCACGGCATCGTCCACCGTGATCTCAAACCCGAGAACCTCCTCTTCCGAACCCCCGAAGACAACGCAGACCTCCTAATCGCAGACTTTGGGCTTTCAAGGATAATGGACGAAGAGGCGTTTCATGTTCTTACAACGACGTGCGGAACACCGGGGTATATGGCGCCTGAGATCTTTAAGAAAACCGGGCATGGAAAACCTGTGTGAGCCTCTCGTTTCCAATCAAAGCTCGTCACACCCGACTAACCCTCCGATAGCGACCTCTGGGCCATAGGTGTAATAACTTACTTCCTCCTCTGCGGCTACACCCCCTTCGACCGTGACTCCAACCTCGAAGAAATGCAAGCGATCCTTATCGCCGACTTCTCCTTTACGCCTCTCGAATATTGGCGCGGTGTTTCCCTCAGCGCACGGGAGTTTATCAAGAAATGCTTGACTATCGATCCTACAAAGCGTCTTACTAGCCATGAAGCGTTGCAGCATCCTTTTGTTGCTGAAAGGAGGGAGGATGAGGGAGGAGAAGGAGGAGGCGACGGGGAAGATTTGTTGCCGGTGATAAAGAAGAACTTCAATGCAAGAAGGACGCTGCATGCTGCTATTGATACCATCCGGGCGATCAACAAGTTGAGGGAAGGAGGAGCGGCGGCGATGATGGAGGGAGCAATGAGTAGAGAGCCACCAAGGGGAGCCAAGGGCAGGGTTGGTGGAGATGGAGATGGGAATGATAGTGGTTATGGAGGCAGCGCAGACGGGGGAGCCGACGGGGGGGTTCAGAAGATGGACATTGATAGCAGGGGGAATGCGAGGGGGCAAACGGAGAAGCAGATTCGTGAGCAGGAGAGGAAGGTACATGAAACGAGTAGAGGGTTGTGGGCAGGCCGATGATAGGATTGGGGGATGTATGACGGTATGGGACATAAACAGGTGAACAGCGCTGTTGTCGGAAGGCTATTTACGTGGCTAGGGAGTTGAGCTTGGCTCCTTTCGCTTGTTTGGATTGGATGAGTTTCAGCAAAAACGTTGATGGGGCGGGAATGTCTAGAATTCAGCGAGGGCGTTGATGGGAGCGTTGAAGTTTCATTAAGGATTGTATGGTTAGGATAGGCGGGACAGAACACGGATGGGGATATCTTCGATGCAAAAGCTGCCTTTCCCTGATGTTGCAAACTATCAATTGGGCTTCAAGGGTTATGAGTACGGAAGCAATCAGTTGTGCCTTGCGCGTGATTTCTAATAAATTTGCTCCCTCGTTTTCCTACAAGACTCGCCGGAAAAAAACCCCTTCTGCACCCCAGCTTCCTATTATCGTACCCCATCCAAAGCGCAAAAACGTCCACACATACCACTCTTCCTTCCTCTTCCGATTCTGGACCGAGAAAGAAGCGTGCATCTAGGTGACAACAGCCGTAGGGTCAAAAGGCACAATATTCCCATTGGCATCGGCCATTGCGGCCACCGAAACGTCTGCGGAAAGTTCAACAGCTATTCATATAAGAAACCAAGAGGGGAAGGATGTACCAGGAGCTGCAGCCTGTGGTGCAGGAAATGGGGTCGCGAGAGTGAAGGCAAGGGAAACCAGAATGAGGAGGGCAGATAGGTGTTGCATGATTCTTAGAAGGAACAGTGATTCGATTGATAGGTTAGAATGAGCGCAAGTGGTCGGCCGGCGACGAGATCTGGAAATTCTGATATCGAATTGGTGTAATGAAGGAGAGTGTATTCAATGAGTAGGAAGAGCTTGTGGAGATGGCGTGGGGGGGTTTTGTACATCATTAAGAGAAATCAATGCATGATGGTAGAGAAAATCCTGCACGATTATGGAGATGAAGGGCATGATTGTCTTGCGTATGCTTTTACTAATTGGAACTGATGACTAGAAATCGGACTGGGGCTGAGACGGTGGTTGTAGGAAACGATGATGCATAGTAGCTAGCATAGGAGATGGTAACAAGCAGTAGGAGATCTTTAAGTGACAGGCGCCAAGATAGAAAGGTGTGGACGGTAGAGCGTTGTTGCATGGAGGCATATGGGATGCTAAGCGAGTATGTGAGACGATTGGGGCTTCAGCAATCGATGCGTTTATGCGCTGCCAAATCTAGAAGGTTCTCGAGCTGAACTTGAGAGTCAAAATCTCGATGAGCCACGTGGATGATAGAGGCTGTACATGAATTCAATCGGGAACTTGAATTCACCTGAGGATGCGAGGTCGAGAGAAAAATGAAATGTAGAGTGCTTTAAATAGAAGGGGTTAGACTTGCCAGTGTGCATAACCCGCAAACCCTTGCATAAGATAAGGAGGTCGTACATAAATCTCGTCATCACCTCCCCCGTACGACATGTCTTCCAAGCGCCGCAGATGACCGAGACTCAACCACCGCCTCCGTCCGTAGGAGGTTGGTAGTTGATCTTTTTGTTTGGCCATCTGATAGTGAGAGGTCCTCTGGACTCTATGTGAGCCTTGGAGACCGGGGGTTCCTTTGAAAGCCTCAAAACCACGTCTTATTGAACCCCGGTGCTCGGACAGCTAAGGATTTTGCAAATGGCGACCGCCGCCCACTGCCTTTACTGCTTCGAAGTACTATCAGCCGCTCTTGAGAAGCGCCAGCCTCTTGAACTACCTCAAGTGGAGGATCTATGGGCTCAATACTCTTTGGCAAACGGAAGCAAGCACGAAGAGGACAAGCAGCTTGAAGCCGACGATGCTTTGGCCGAGGACTCCGACATGGGCCTAGAAGACGAGGAGGATACAGACGAAGATCTAGCCCCGCCCGCACTCCGTCTTCCCACCATATCTCGCCTCCAAGCATCGTCCCCAGCCTCAGCATCAACCTCGTCCTCGTCCTCCTCAACGCCCTCCTCTCTCTCAACAACGTCGTCTCAAATCGCACTAGGCGATTCTTCCAAGTCTTCGTCCAAATCCTCGTTCTTTTCCATTCCTGGCCGCTCGAAGCAACCATCTCCGATACAGAAAGAAGAAGAACATCCGCTGTTTGTTACTTGGAATACCATCTCTAGCCGTGGCCACCAGTCATTGAGGGGTTGTATCGGAACTTTCGACGCTCAACCACTCCAGGCCGGCATAAAAAGCTACGCCCTAACCGCGTACGACCCCCTATCCCCCTCAACAAACCCAATCAACTAACCCCCCTTCCCCAGCGCTTTCGACGACACCCGCTTCCCCCCCATCTCCTCCTCCGAACTCCCCTCCCTCTCCTGCGCCGTCACCCTCCTCACAAATTTCACGCCCTGCACGCACCCCCTAGATTGGGACCTCGGCACCCACGGCATCCGCATCTCATTCTCAGACCGCGGGAAACGATACAACAGCACGTATTTGCCAAATGTGGCGCCCGAGCAAGGGTGGAACAAGGAGGAGACGATTGTGAGTCTGATGCGGAAGGCGGGATGGGGTGGCAGGGGCAGGGAGTGGAGGGCGGTGAGCGGGTTGAGGGTGGTGAGGTATGAGGGGGAGAAAGCGCAGGTGGGATTTAGGGAATTTAAGAGGTGGAAGGAGTGGGTTGGGGGAAGAGGGTGAGATGGATTGGGGTACACCCACAACTAGACGACTTCGGTTCTTTTAATCACTAAGGTAGGCACCATGCCATTCCTTTCGCCAACTCAGCGTACGGCCAACTTACCCTTACACATCCCCCGCACCATCCCTAATACACGCCCTCATGTCCTTGATGCCTTTGGGATCGTCACTGGCCCAGGAAAAATCTCAGACCCGCCGTTGCCGTGCTTGATCAAGTGATAACTTCAACTCGCCACGTTTGTACAGCTCGAAGGTCTCGTCAATTAGACAATCTTGCTCTCTTACACGACATATATCTTGATCAGAATCTGTTAAGCACGTTGTCTTTCACCTTATTCGGCCTTGTACAGCTCAGAGTGATCAGTTTCCTCTCGTGTCTTGCGTCGCTCACATTCAAAGCCGTCAAACATCACACTTGATCTTATACAGTATTTTCTATTCCGACATTTGTTCTCATTGCAGTCATGTTGATTTCAATCTACAAGCCAATTCATGAATTTTAGGGAGTGAGTACGTGTGTTCTTCTTTCGAGTTCGAGGTTTAAAGAGTACAATGAACCCCAGATGCTTCTTATCACTTGATCATGCGATACATGACAGAAAGTCATCTCTAGAAACACTACACAAGGTTCTGCCCTACAACGCTATGAGTACACGCTGAGTACGCGAGTACACGCTGAATACTCGCTGAGTACGCGAATACTCGCTATTTACTCGCTATCTACACGAATACTCGCTATTTACCCGAATACTCGCTGAGTACTCGCTATCTACACGAATACTCGCTGAATACTCGCTATCTACACGAATACTCGCTGAATACTCGCTATCTACGCGAATACTCGCCGAGTACGCGAATACACGCTAAGTATGTGTCTCACGAGACAGATGTATATATAAACTTGGAAGCCGTTTGCATAGCTAGCAAGCAAGTTCAGCCTTTTGGCCGGTTGAATATGACCAATTCCCTAACAAATGATAGCATTAACTGAAGATAGTCCTTCGGATTGTTGGAATACGAGGTCATAGAAGCATATTGATATTTTGGTTATTGCTGTTAGGAGGCTATCTAGGAGGTGGAAGGCGAAAACTCTACTAACGGGCCCCAGCCCTACTAGCTCTATGTGGCGGATGTTACCAGCTTTCCCTATTTCCAACACGGACGTGAATCACCTAGCTGCTCTACTGCAGTAACCAGCCTAAAGCACCTAGTCGCCGCCGAACGATAAATCGCCCCAGCCAATAGCGTTTAGTCAAGCCGACGATAAAGCATCTAGCCACGAGCACTTAACCACAAGCAATTCAGCCACTTATTTGAAATTTACATCAATTACCTATCTACCTACCTATCGATCAAGCATGCGTCTTCCTTCTTGCTATCAGCTGTTGCTGAATTTGAATCCGCCGGCCTCAGCCCTAGCTCATTTGGTGACTATGTTAAACGCCATACCTGTGGCCTTGCCTATGGTCTAGACCTTCTTACCTGGAAGAACAAGCAGCCTCTTGAGATTCATGTACGTGGCTCACCTCAGTGTCCATGGGCTGTACAATATCAACAGCATGAGAAAAGGGAGCAAGAGCAACAACAATACGAACTTCAACAAAAATGCGAGCGGGAACGACAAGCACGTCAATCAGAACGTCAAAAACAGAAATTTTTAGGTCAACAAGAAGAAACGAAACGCTTGAAAGAGGCCTTTACATGCCGGCGATGTCAAGCCAAATTTTACTTCAATATCATATAAAGGAGCTTCATACCCAAAAGCCCCCTGTTCCTACTCCTTCTCCACCTGTTGCCTCTGAAATCCCGGAGAAAGCCCCTGCAGTTCCTCCTTCTACACCTACCTCCCCGCCATTGTTCGATTTTTCACCTACTTAGAAATCGAAATCGAGCCAACCTCTTCTCCACCTTGTACCCTCAGAAACCTGGAGAAGATCACTGCAACCTCTTCACAAACCCCTTCGCAAACATTTTTATCAAGATTAACCGAATCTACTTCTTCTTCACCTTCTGGCCCTACAGAATCGGAGATCAAACCGGGATCGCCCACTGCACCCACTCGGTCAGCTAGTCGACCAGCTACTCAGTCACCTGCTCGAGCAGTTACACCCTTACCCAAATACCGATCCTTTACATCTTCACCCCTACACCGTACATAAGAGTCGAAATCCTACCTCACAATCAACGATCTGTTCAATATGTTCAGCCAGGGAATCACACGTGCCCCAGGGCAATTACACGCGCCTTCTCTAAAACATCCTCTGATCGCCAACCTGAAACATATCTTTTGACGACCCCCAAACCGAACACCAAATCAACCCGTAACCGAACCTCACCCGAGTGCATCTACCTCCTACTATCGAACCTCCTACTTCCACCCTCGCTTGTCTACACTGCAAGCATCTTATCAAGCTGCTACAGCGATGCTACTTTCCGCTTCAGAAGTCTAGCTGTCGCCGCTCTGAGCTAGGCAAGTCACGAAGGCTACAGACATAGAAAGAGCTTGGAATCTCGGTTTTTCTATATTATTCAAAGACGGGATTGCACAGATTGCGCACGCCGGCTAGCTAGCTTACTGGGACATACATGGGCTATTTTTTCTGTTTTTGTGAGCGTTTGTCATGGTACTCCTCAGGGTCTGCGGGGCTAGGGCTATTTAGACTTCCCACATTACACATAGATCAATTCATTCTTTCTATCCACCAACATTCCCGTGACCCGTGACATACACGCTGAATACGCGAATACTCGCTGAGTACGCGAATACACGCTATTTACTCGCTGATTACGCGAATACTCGCTATTTACCCGAATACTCGCTATTTACTCGAATACTCGCTATTTACCCGAATACTCGCTATTTACTCGCTATCTACACGAATACTCGCTGAATACTCGCTGAGTACACGCATCGGGAATGTTTGAACAGGCTCAGGAAAAGTGCTCTGCCCCAGTCAGCTCAGTCAGCCCAGAGCTTTCAGAGCCTGCTTCATATATCTCTGAGCTCAACCCTGGGCTCTCAAAGCCCTCAGGGTCAAATATTTTAGAAGAATTCTAAACTTGTTGAGGCTTTTAATCGATAATCTTCGCTTCGTAGGGTGGAACATATCTACAGAGTTTTCACCTTCGCCTCTCTATTCACACATTTACTTTTCAGCCTATCTACATACTTGCCTACCTACTTCCGTACTCATCAGTCTACTCGCTTCAAAATATGCTTCAAATCATGCCTCATGCGACGCGCTCTACCACGCGTCATTCAGTATGCTTCATACATGCTTCATAACACATGCTAATTAGCTCAATAGAAAGCACTCTTCATCAGTGGCTTCCTACCAAACTCCCTACATGCTTTGAGATACGCGTCAGCCAGACTCATAACAGGCGTCAAACAGTGTTTCAAACATTGCCTTCTACATGACTTTCTATCTACTCGTCACCCTACATGCTCACCTACCTACTTATCTATCTACATGACTTCCCACCAAGCTTCGAATTACTTCATATTCAAGGATCAAATTTGATCACTACCGAGCATCGAATATGCTTTCTATTGTCGTGGGGTGGAGCTACGCACCTCGAGGGCCCACGGAACAGTATTGGTCCGCCCGCACCTCTAGAATTCACGAAACATTATTGGTTCGGGGATTTTAGCTACTACTTATAGGGGTTTCCCGAGCAGAGTTTCCTTTCTTCAGTCAAGCATCGAAGCATCATTCCCATCACCTTCGACTTGATGTTTGACCCACCTTACCTGTATCTAGACTACCTCCTAGATCTACCTACTACTACTACTACTACTATGCCTTCTAAGCTCTGACTACTAGTTGAGACATACCACCCCTCTACACTACCAAACTTCCTTTATGACTTCTTACCTATCTCCCTTCATGGCTCCCTACATGTCACGAGACAGCAACATATATGAATTTGGGAGCCGTTTGCCCAGCTAGCAAGCGGGTGCTGGCAGCTTTTTGGCCCGGTCGTAAGGGCAATTCCCTGACACTCCATGACTCTCTTCATGGCTCCCTCCATGACTTTCTATACAGATAAACAGTTAAACAGCCAGTTAGATAACGAATTCAATAATTACCTTGATACACTAATGTTATAAATTCGATCATGTATGACAAAATTTGATGGAAATGATGAGAAAAGAACCCAGCGAGCCCAGGGGGCCCTGGACGGCCCAAGGCTTATTTGGCCCAGCGAGACGCAGAGATGAGGTAAAACCTTCGCTCAAAGATCTCAAGGGGCCATGGTTAGCTCAGAGCTCTCAGGATCAACTCACAAAACTGTTATTACTCGCTGAATACGCGAATACTCGCTGAGTACGCGAATACACGCTATTTACTCGCTGAGTACGCGAATACACGCTTCTGTGGGTAGAACATGTATTGTTCCTAGGCATAACCTTGCCATCACTTGGTTAGCCGAGTAGTAATAAGTGTTCCCTTAGGCAATGCTGAATTTGTGAGCCGCTTTCCCTCTACTCCTGCCTCACTCTCGTCAAAAATCCATCAGTCTCTTGCGCATATTGAGCGTAACCTATTGGGCATCGACTCCGTTTGAACAATTAGCATGTATATATTTTGTGTGAGCAAAATCGGCGCCCCCAGGTCCAATTTTTTGGCCCAGAAGCCGCCCAGAGGTGCCAAGCACTCCCTCTATCTAAGCGACTGAGTCTATGAAGTGGGTGAGTAGGGCAAAAGCGCGTTATTGGCTGAATCCGAAGAGAAGGAGGGAAAATACGAATGGGGATGAACTGCCTATTTATCCCCATGTTATCCACCTTGTTGTTGCCGAGGCCGCTGGTAATCGGTGGCAACGAAGTGGCAATTGCCACCTTCTATGCCTTTTCATTCCCCCACTCCGCTTGCCGATAGCCTTCAGTCAAGCTGGCCCTTGTTCTCTCCACCCCTCCCCCCTTCCCCCTTTTTTCAAACCCACTCCCATACTCTTCCACATCTCAGAATCCTTTGCAATCCTTGTTCATCTCTCGCAAACATGAACTCTAGTCTTAGGAATGTTCAATGAATGCGAGAGAATGTTTAGAGGATATAAGTAGAGATGAAAGGATTGAAGATGTTTTGGTTTTCGGAGAGTCGAGAGTTTTGGGAGAGAAGAGATATTACGGAGTTTGTCTTATACTCTAAATCCCTTTCCTTTCCCTTCTCTTCCTCTACGCGTCCTCCTTACCTCGCCATCGATTATTAAAGCCATTGAACCGACTCTTTCCTCAGTTTTAAGATTAATTCTAGGTCATTGAAGACGAACGAAAGACCCGGTTTTTGAGAGGGAACAACTTTAGTTTGTGCCAAGGGGTTTTAAGGGGTGAAAAGATGAGGGTCCATGAATGCAAATGCCCAAGATAAGCCGGTTCGTCGTTTTGGGTTTTGGTAAAGTTGTTGGAATTGGGAGGAGGGTTGTTGTGCAAGGTAATGACAGCATCTTGTTAGTCTGGAACTTTACGGCTTCAGGAAAAAGAATCCTGTATCTGTAAGCGTTTCAAAATCCATCGCATAGTTCAGATCGAGTCAATTACTACTAGTAGCTGTCTTCATGGATTTCTTATCCGAATTTCCTCTTTACCCTCTACAAACTGGAAGTCCTCCATATAGGGGTCAAAATACACAACTCTCTGCATTCATCCCTATCTTCTTCACACCCTTCGTCAAATATTAACTTATTCTAGAATTCGCCAACGCTTCTATCCTCTATATTTGCCATCCGCGGTGTTGAAAACAGTGATGCGGATAGTGGTGAATGTTGTGGATAGTTTGCGGTAGGGTTTTTCTCCAATATGCGAAGAACCGTTATATTCATTATTTCGCAAGGCCAGTGAGAAGAGTTATCTGTGTATGAGACCGATCGCGAGTCTCCCTTATACTTTAGGGGAAATAAGAGGTCTTATGGTAAGGTTGCAAAGCTGGAAATTGTGGAGAGATAAGCTGGTGATTGTGATGTTAGATGAGTTTGCGGGCGAGATCTGGTGTCTTTATGGGTTATTGAGGGAGACTGTGGGATATTCGAAGATGTTTGGGGTTGTTTAACTATCATGCTTAATAGCTATTCTCTTTGTGTAGAGCAAAGTGATAATGATTGCAATTCTCTTAAGCCCTTAAGCCCGGTGAGATCCTCAAAAAATCCCAACCCCGCGAACCTTAGCACTCCTACATTCCTCCCTATCATCCTCAGACCCTCGTTCAAAACCCCTGAATCACTAGAATCCACCCCTCCGAAAATACCTCTATCTTTCTCCACTCTCCCTTCTCGTATGAACGTTATCATAGAATTTACATTTAGTAATTCCAAGGGGAGAATCCAAAAATAGCCTTTAGATTCGTACATGTTTGGATAATGAAGATATCAAGACGACTACTTCCATAAGTCAAACTTCTATTCTCCTAGTCCTATCGTCTGATACGATGTTTGGGGATGATTTGCCATCATATTCTCCTCGCATTGCATTGATTGCCATCACATAACGAGTATCCGATCCGTTCTTCAGATAAAGAAAGGGGTGAAAGCGCACCAATGCTGCCCGGGTCGACCGATGTGATTGTATATCGGGCAAGATGGATACGCCGGATTAGCTGGGAGAGATCTCTGAATGATTATCTGAATGTCAAAACCAAGCCAGAGTACAAAGATAGACAATATGCATCGAGAAAGAAAATATGCAAAGTTCGCTTGTAAGACTCAGGATCTTGCTGTCTGGATAAGCCGAGTTAAAAGGCTTGATATGCCGAATCTATTGAGGCCAAGGGCCGCTTCTAGACTGTAATACTTCCCAAATCGTCCGAAAATAGGGAGGGTTATAGGAACCTTGATGAAATACAAGTGGAAGATATTTCGACGATGGTGAAGGAGATGTTTTGCTGCGTTGGACTCTATTCTCTCCTCCCAAGAAGATCTGTACATCTGAGGGAAAGACAGTTGGGGCGGGATTGAGTACACTTATAACTTTACTGAAAGTTTCGCTACCAACCTTCAAGAATGGCACGAATAGGAATGAGGAGATTTGGGATCCAGGTCATCTAACACCCAGTATTCTCTCCCCTCCCCCAGGCCACGGCCCCTATTCTACATCAAAGAAATCGCTAGCCCTTCCATCATCGAAATCAAAAGCAGAAATAATGAATCAAACCACAAAAGAAAAAGAAAAAGAAAAAGAGTTCAAAAACTGCAGTCAACACGCATTGGGGGATGTTCATTCGCATCGCCATTCGTACTACATCGTGATAAAAAACCCCTTGAACTATGGGCGATAGCTTGCGTGGAGTGGGTGAAGAAATGGGGGGAAAGTGGATATAAAGCACAAAACAACCGCCGCTCCATCCCTCCCTTCAAGAACCCACCAAAACCTCGACGCTTCAATACCAAAAAGGCCCCCGAGCCTTTCAATCTGTACCCACCAACACACCTCAATTTCACCAAACTGTCCTAAAGATGTATTAAAGTTTGCGAGCGATGGACAAGGATTGCAAAGGACTTTATGATGTGAAAGGGTATGAGATTAGGTTTGATAGAGCTTGAAGGAGGGGGGGTGAAGGAGGGAGGGATGAAGGAAGAGAGATGAAGGGGACGAAGTTGGGTTGAAGGTTGTGTATGTTGGGGATGTGAGTTGATGGGGATGGAGAGGGTGGAGGTTGGTTATTGACGGTGGGTTTAGTGAAGTTGAATTCTTGCTTTTTAAGGAATAATGAAATCGTGGCTCTGAGGGGAGCAAGAAAGGGAAGAAAGTAGAGTTTGAAAAGAATGCTACGCTCAAAATGCGCATAGGACTGATGGACTCTTGGTGGGTAACTCTCAAATTCAGCGTGTACTCGCGTACTCAGCGAGTATTCGTGTAAATAGCGAGTAAATAGCGAGTATTCGGGTAGATAGTGAGTAAATAGCGAGTATTCGGGTAAATAGCGAGTAAATAGCGAGTATTCGGGTAGATAGCGAGTAAATAGCGAGTATTCGAGTAAATAGCGAGTATTCGGGTAAATAGCGAGTATTCGCGTAGATAGCGAGTATTCGCGTAGATAGCGAGTATTCGCGTAGATAGCGAGTATTTGGGTAAATAGCGAGTATTCAGCGAGTATTCGCGTATTCGCATACTCAGCATGTACTCATCGATGAGTGACCCTGAGAGCTCTGGGCTAGGCCTGACTCCCTCGAGATTCTTGAGGGAAGATCTTACCTCATCTCTGTGTCTCGCTGGCCAAGTCACTAAGCCCTGGGCCGTCCTGGGTTCTCTGGGTCACACAATTCGAATTCTGAGCTCCCTGGGTTCTTCTCTCATCATTTTCATCATCTTTTGTAATACATAATTAAATTTATAAAATTAGTTAATTAAGGTAATTATTGAATTCATTATCTAACTGCTAATTAACTATTTATCCACGTAGAAAGTCATGAAGGGAGCCATGAAGGGGGCCATGGAGTGTCAGGGGATTGCCCTTACGACTGGGCCAAAAGGCTGCACCCGCTTAATAGCTAGGCAAACAGGTCCCAATTCCATACATATTGCTGTCTCGTGACAAGTGCCCCCTAAAAGATCAAAGCCACACGACCCCGTGTGCAGACCCGACACACAGATAATATAGGTAGCCTCCGAAGCGCGTACTTCTCTGAGCAGGCAGGAAATCGAACACCTGATCATCGAGGTTATCAACCTTGGCCCGGATCCTTCCTGTTACATAACCACCCGACCAGCAGAGGCGAGCCCAGTTGATGCTACCATTTGCCAGAGATTTGCCCTGACGACTGGGCCAAAAGGCTGTACCCACTTGCTAACTAGACAACGGCTCTCAAATCCACATATGTTGCTGTCTCGTGACATGAAGGGAGCCATGAAGGGGGCCATGGAGGAGGCAGGTACGAAGCCATGTAGAAAGCCATGTAGAAGGCACTGTTTGATGCTTGTTATGAGTCTGGTCGACGGGTATTTTGAAGCATGTAGGGAGTTTCATATCGAGCCTTCAAGGGTGCTTTCTATTGTGCTAATTAGCATGTGCTATGAAGCATGTATGGAGCATACTACAAAGTAGACCACGGAACGAATGATGCGTGTTAGAGCGCGTCGCATGAAGCTTGATTTGAAACATATTTCAAAGCGAGTAGACTGGTGAGTGGGTAGGCGAGTGCGTAGATAGGCTGGTGAGTAAATATGTAAGTGCAAAGGCAAAGGTGAAAACTCTGCAGGTGGGTTCAGCTATGAAGCGGAGATTATCGATCAAAGAGCTCTGAGAGCCCAGGGCCGGCTGGGTCAAAGCACTTTTCCCGTGCCTGTTCAAACATCATCGATGCGTGTACTCAGCGAGTATTCAGCGAGTAAATAGCGAGTATCTAGCGTGTACTCTTTGAAGATGATGTTGGTTGATGAATCGGCCAAAATGTGAACACACTTTGAAACAACTCTATGCAGGTATTTATAGCATATCTCATTAATTCTTCATGTTATGCATACCGTTCTTTTTCGGCGCCATGATTGTTTCGGAAGTGTGATTAATTATGCAATATATACACGCCTTTGGAGTTTGACTATAGCGAACGGATTCGAATGGTGAAAGCTCAGGAAGAATGCTCACAGGAAGTCTGATGAGTGCTTTGAGTACCAAGCCACCCTGGAAGAAATCGGGGACAACCAATCGATTATTGGAACAATGCTGTGGGTAGCCTGCCAAACACGGCCGGACATAGTCTACGTAGTGAGCAAATGCAGCAGATATTCGGCAAATCATACCCCCGACCGTGATCTAGCTGTCAAGCGAACAATCCGTTACCTGGCCGGGACTGCCGAGCTGGGGCTTCGATATGGACCTTCCAACATTGAGGGAGCTGAGGGAGCTGGACTACAAGGGCCAGTTTGATTGAAGGTTATCGGCAAGCGGATGGGGGAGCATGGAAAGGCATAGAAGGTAGCAATTTCCACCTTGTTGCCACCAATCACCCATAGCCCAAGGAACAAGGTGAAGAACATGAGGACAAATAGGCAGTCCATCCCCATTCATGTTTTCCCTCCATCTCTTCGAATCCAGTCAATAACGCGCTTTTGCCCCATTCACCCATTCCGTAGACTGAGTCGCTTAGATAGAGGGAGTGCTTGGCACCTCTGGGCGGCTTCTGAACCAAAATTTGGCCCTGGGGGCTGTCCAGGGGCGCCGAGTTTACCCAAACAGATGTATACATGTTTATCGTTCTAATGGAGTCGATGCTCGATAGGGTAGGAATAATGAAGTCTGGATTCTGGAGGGGACGGCGAGAATAGTGGAATTTGAATTCTGAAGAGAACAAGAAGTAGGGTTGAAAGAGCGAAAAGAATGTTACGCTCAATATGCGCAAGGGACTGTGAAATTGTGGCAGGGGCAGGCTCTTAAATTCAGCATGTACTCGACGTACTCACTCAGCGTGTACTCGGCGAGTATTCGCGTACTCAGCGAGTATTTAGCGTGTACTCGTGTAAATAGCGAGTATTCGTGTAAATAGCGAGTATTCAGCGAGTATTCGTGTAAATAGCGAGTATTCGCGTAAATAGCGGCGAGTATTCGCGTAGATAGCGTGCACAGAGAAAGGTACCTTCTTAATCTTTCCCAACCCCACATCACGCCTACCTGGCACCTATCCCCCAAAATATCCCCTCCCTCGCTGCAACCGTCCCGGCCTAACCACAACGGTCCCGCGACCATCGCACTATTCCCGAAAATCCTCAGCTAGGGCATGCTATACGATTCCAGTGTCTTAATATATACAATTCTGATGTCTTGATTTGCGCTTTCTGGTGATTGGGCGCTTGATGGGTATGGGAGTTGCGGAGGTAGGGAGATAAGGGCGTTTGAGCTGATGGTTTATGTGGGAAGGTTGTGCACATCTGAATCGTTCTATGATAACCTTTGATATTAGGTTTCGATGGTGGGAAGACCTATGGAAGATTAAGACGGTTTAATCCATAGATTCGATATATTTTGACTCAAAAACCAGTGCCCTTTCCACCCCAACCCCCCCTCTCATTCATTTCACCCAAACCCCCTATTCCCCCAAACTCATCTCACACCCCGCATCCCAGCATCCACCCATCCACCCATCCACTCTCAAACCCCCACTAACTCCCACAACAAAGAAGACGCAGTACTCTAAACTCCCCACGAAACAGTACATATCTCGCACACCCCCTCCTCCAACCTACTACTCCAATAACAAAGAATATAGGAGTTTATTTCCAAAGACTCTGTGGCGTGCTTTAAAACAATAGGAGCCCCTTCTATATCTATGAGATTGCACAAGCAGGGGAATATGTTATTGCTTTGCCCCGGGAACTCACGTAAATACTGATGTCTCCAAAGATGCTTCTTAGTCTCAATGGTGATTGAATAGGTACCTGGGGAAAGAAGGCAATGGTCTGAGTTTCATGAATTGCAGTCTGAGGGTTCGTATTAACACCCTACGAAATGCGCCAGTGCGAAGATTCTGTTGCTTACCTCCAGTGCTCACCTTTAAATCCTTCTATCATACGAAATCTTCTCAGTCTGCATTTGGCTTTCCAGGATAGCACGTACGGTACTCCGAACGTAGTCTTTGTAAACTTTATGGATTAGTCTCGAGATCTTGAGAGAACCCCACTCATTGAGATGGAAATCCAGAGCAGAACGCAGTTAAATTGCCGTCTACTAGCCACCAACTGTAAGGTCCCAAGGCCTTTTAAATCTCAAGTTAGCCATGATCTCAAAACACTCGCTTCACAGTCACTCGCTCAGCAAAGGAACCAATATTTGCATCGAAGCATTTTCATTCTTTTTTTGAGTTTTATCTAATCCTTTTCTGAATCGCAAACCAAGCCAAGCACAGAAAGATCTGACTAACAAGGGCACGGAAGCCAGCGCTCCATGCAAAGCCAATTAGGCTGAATTGCTAGAGCTGAGTAAGTGTATTCCCTCTGTAGAGAGCCACAAACTGCAGAGCGATAGCCAAGGCCACTGATTGGTGTAGCAAGCCGAGTAACTACCGAACTGAGAGAGGGCCAATGATGACCACCTTGACCAACCTGATCGACGTACAAGTACGAAAACCAGGTGGTGGTGTTAAATATCAAGGGGTACATCAGGTGAGGGTAAACATATTTCTGCAAGGTAAATAATACAGCCAAGGAGAAAATGCACGCCGTGTAAAACCCCACCATATCCACCAAGATCAGACCATGGATATCGAGTATTTGGCCTAAGGCGACATGTAGGTGACCTAGATCAAGGTTTGGTGAAGTTCTTTGAGCGTGTCTGGCTGCATAGAGCAGCTAAGATATCCGAATGGAAAAGCTTAAAGGATAAAAGAAAAGTGCTTCCACAATACAGCTGTGTTTGACCCGTTGTTGTTGACTTAGATGTACCACATTCCATATTTGATGCCCGTGGCGTTGAGCATTGGCATGAGCGGTGGAGTCTCAGTCTCAGGTGGGTCGGAGGATGGGGTTGACTTCTCCTTGAGAATGGCATCCTGCGATTTGTTCTCGTGAGCAGCACCGCGGTTGGAGGCTAGATGCGCGTAGTAGACGGCCGGAACTATTTATTATCAGCATGGGAACCTATAAAGTCGGCTTGTAGTTACTTACATAGTGAAACCGGTGTAGTCGCGCGCATGTACTGGTAAGAGTGCTCGTAGAGCATGGCTTGGAACTCATTGGGCTCCATGTTTGCGTCATCCAACAAAACGTGGTAATGAGTTGGACGAGCAGTGCCTTGGATTGCCGCATGTGAGCAAAGATAGAAATCGTACTCGTTGACATGCGTAACGTCTTTCTCTACAAGGGTTCCAGGGACGGGATTGTTGTTCTTGTCGGAGGCCATACCACGAGGAGGGAAGAAACGGATATGGTGACGCTTCTCCGCCACCACTACAGTAAACTTGCACTACAAAACATTAGCATGCAAACTTCCTAGCATGATGTAAATCCAACAAACCTCGTAGTTGGGATTAGTAGCGCTCATCTCATAGACCATTCGCTTAATGTCTGCAACTTCGGCTTTCAGAACAGCCTGGTACTGGCCTTCGGAAACACCGTCTCGGAAATAGTAGATATGCTTTGGCATACGCCCTTGGCCAACGGTTTGAGCCCACTCCGTAAAGAGCGGTCTAAGCATATCCTCAAGGTTTCTGGTTGCGATCATCTCGACACGATGTCCATTAGTCTCGACAGCAGCCGCATAACGCGTAGCAGTCGTATCCATTGATACAGTCATAGCAGCCATAGATGGCTGCTGGCTTCCAGGTGCAGCGTGCGAAACATCAGCACCAATGATCATAGTTGGCGTCTTGAAATGGCCCGTGGTACTTGCCTGCCAATATGTTAGAACAATTATTCGTACTGCATGGAATTAACTAACCAATTTCACACGACAGGTGGTACCACCCAGCTTGGCATTGAACTTCATGCACACATTGGAATGGTATTGAGCCTGATTCTTCAAAACGTTTGAGCCCTGTATGCACTGTGACATGACGCCAAAGCGACATTCACAATTCTTCTTAATACGCTTGTACACCTCAGCAGATCGATTTGGGAGGATAAAGATCAGGATCTGGGGCCGCAACTTGGCTGCATTGCCTGCGCCTTGGAATGTCCCGTCCACGGCTTTTGCAATGTCTGCAACTCCGGTGAGAATAAATGGTGTAGCGTTCTCGACTATTCCACCGTGGCCTCGGTAAACACTAATAAAGCTGGTGATGAAGGCTTGAAGAGCGGGCCGCTGCTGTCTGCGGTACATTAGTAGACTCCACCGGTATAAGTGAGTAGACCTTGACTTACCCTGATCCAACTACACATACACCCCAAGACTTGAGCGGGGCTGAGTTTGGTTTCAAGAAAACCTTACCTCTCAAATCCCAACGCCCAGAAAATCCAGGAGCAGCAGTCATATTCTTCCCATAGAGAACTTCCGGAGGCTTTAGTATACGAGCCTCGGTCTTGAGCATGTTGGGGTCGATGTTAAGCCCATAGTTGATAAGGAATTTGTCATTCTTCCAGTCAAGAAGGTCCAACCCATCCTGAATGGTCTGCTTACGTTGCTCTGGCTTAGTCACAGCAAATTTGATCATTGCCGCGGTTTGCTTCTCATCGAGCTTGTACGGATAGCGTTGCGACGGAGCCATTAAGCAAAGCTCCATCGGATACACGACACCTTTTTTGGTGGTCTCGACAACAGGCAAGTCGGGCCATTCTAGGGCGATATCGTAACGCTTCATGTAGTAGTCGTACACAGATGTATTAGGGGTGACTGTGTTAGTTGTACGGTCCCTCAGATCAAATTTGTAGGTATTGCTCGTCTTGTCTGACATCCGGTGACACTTCCAGATCTTAGTGGCTATTTTGATAGTTAGCAGATATATTCAGGATACTGACACGGCCACTGCTATACTTACGGTTCGTGCAGCCACGGTGCGTCACTCTGAACTCGTTCTTCGCAAGGCGCTTCAATTGGACGAACTGCGGAGAATCCCTCCACTGGCCATGAAGGCTCTGAATCGGCCTAATCTTAGCCAACATGTCCAGATAGCTGTCGCATTGGGTCATTTGGTAACCAAGTTGCAAGAACGAGGACTCGTGCCAGAACGTAGAATTAGACACGTCAACGTTGACCACCAAAGTCTTGCACTAGAAAACTTGTTAGCGAAAACCAGCTTAACCAAGAGTGACAGTAATACCTGGGCTGCACGGATGGATTGATAAACACCCTTCATGGCCTCAACGGCCCCTCCTAGTAACGCACGGTCCTTGGTTGTATTACGCGCGAAGTACGACCGCTTGATGTTGATAAGATTGGCAGATGGAGTCTCGCGCAGAAGGTGGTCTAAGAAGTTAATGGCTTCCAGAATTTTGGTGTCGAACTCGCATTTGCCGTCCAAGTAGGACTGGAGAATCTGCATGTTGATAATCCCAGTTCGACGGAGCTTGACACGATGCGAATTGGTATGCCCATCACGAGGGGTGATACCACGCTCAGCATCAAGGTCGATCATGCGGCTAAAAACATCATTTCCCAAATCTCTCTGGGCCCTGGGATGGTTAGTATCTGGAAGTTTGGGAGAGAAGAGATCAGTGTGTTACCAAGCAAGTTTGTTCCCGTCAAAGAGCCATCCGCCTCCGAGCTCACCCTTGAGAGTTTGGGAGTTCCAAACAGCCTTGATGAGGGCGCGCTTCTCGGCGCCATTTCCGATTTGTACCTGGTTGGAAATCAGCAAATCAGATCTCGTTCAGAACATGCTCCATTACGGTCATGACTTACATCATACTGGTAGACTGGCTTTTTCGGGAAATTCAACACACGATGAGAGTTGATCGAAATTGGTGTGGCTTTGCCGGCTGTATTGAATTTAGGTCGTCGCATCAACGAGGTCGGCATCTGCGCGGAGAACGGATTATTATCTGATACTTTTTGCCGAAGAGGCACAATAGGAGTGCCATCTGCAGTCTTAAGATAAAATGGATCTGTCTTGGGCTTTGGATCCGATCTCATCCTTGGGTCCGATCTCATCCGTGGGTCCGATCTCATCTTTGGATCTGACGCCATCTCTGAAAATGATAGCAATAGAAGCGCAAAGGCAAAATGCTAGTAGATTGCAAGGACTGGAGCCTTCGAAAACAAGACGAAGGGAGCTTTACCAACTATTGGCTAAGGTAGATTGAAGTGCCAACCAGGACTAGATATGGTAAATGCTGTGTTGTGGTGCTGATAGGAATAGGATAACAATAGTAGAAGGCCAAAGGATAGATAGAAGGTATTGGGTAGATAGATAGAAGTGGATGTGGTGTTGGAAGGTGGAGGAGTTGCATGTAGAAGGAAGGAAATATGGCGGGATATTTGGGGTTTATGTATGCCTCGATGAACACAGAATATGGGAATAGTGGATGAATAGGAAATAGAATGGGAACATGAACTGTTGTACCAGGGCACGTGAATCCTAAACAGGAAGCTGAAATGAGAACAGGAGGGAATCAATAGTGAACTCCGTTTACCACCATAGTGCTGGTGTCCATGTGAATCCAACATCAAGCACGTCGACAACGATACTCGTGTGATGGCATGAACAAGGACCTCAAGCACAAAGGTGGCATTGCTAAGATGTTTGCAAGAGACGGCTTAGAGAAAAAAGCCGGAACTGGAAAGAGGGTAACGAGGGTCGTCTTTGGTTTATGGGATAGCGGAAACCCAGCAATCACAAGCCACTGCTTACCTGGGAGTACAAGTTGTACGCGTTTCCAGCCCAGTCCACATTACGGTTGATTACAGGAGGATCACGAGCTGGGTCTCTTAACACAGGACGAGTTGTACTCGAAGGCCGAGATGAGTGGACTGATGGGGCCCGAGCGGACGGCGGAGCATTCGGTGGAGTACGACCTCGGGCAGGAGACGGTGGGCCACCTGCAGAGCCAGGCCCACGACCACGACCAGGATCAGACGGGCCGTCATAAGCATTTGGACCTTGCTGGGCTGTGACAGGAGTATCCCGAATGGGATCGCGAGTATCAGCCTGGATAGTCTGCTTGTCACGCTTGGCGCGCTTTGCAGCAGCACCGGTCATTCTGGCGGGTGAATTTCTACAGGCAGGTTGGAGCACGAGTCAGCAGGCATCATTGTGAAAAGGGGGTTGCAATGATCGAGGATAAGATGATTGTGGATTCCAATGGATGAGGGAAGAGGTAGGGCAAAGCAGTGATGTAAAGCTGAGTAGACTTACTGGTAGGCCTGAGTGACCTGGAGAGGCAATTCTTGATGAAGTGAGCTTGACTGCTGAGATCAAGTGCAAAATAAGAAAAACTTGCGGTGAAGTGAGGTGTGAGACCACGATTGCTGTGAGGGTACTCCAACGGGTACGACTGCGATGATGACGTAGCAATTGAAGTAAAGTTGAAGTTGCCTCAATGGCAAGGGGTAGTAGTGAACAGAGGTAAGGAAGATGAAGAAGAGGTGGAGGATGAAGGTCGAGGATGGATGTAGGAATGATGTAGGAAGGAAAGAAGATTGAGGGTGGAAAGAGGAAGATGTAGGAAAGGATGATAGATTGACAGTGTTGCGTTACGAGGTGTTAGGACGCAAGCAATTGGTAAGGAAGGAAGTGAAGGACTGTGTCAACAACACTAGTGCTACTAGAGACCTAGAGTATTCACTTCTTGTTCTACCTTACAGTAGGTACACAGGCTGATGTTTGCAAGGCATACGGAGTAATACATGCGGCTACTGCATTTCTACGGGTTTGGGAGTGGACAATAGCGCTGATGGTGTTTTCACTTTGCCCTGATGCATAGGGCAGGAAAGCGGCAGCCGATGAGATGCCGCCCATCCCTGCACGTCACTACGGTCACGCTACGGCAGAACCCCAGTTTAGCTGTCACATTACCGTACACCACTGTTTATTTTACATGGCCTGGTGGTGGGTACAGCAGTTGGCAAACCGATGTTGATTCCAGTGTCTGACTGAGCCAAAGATGATCCCATATATGGGTTGAACAAACCGATGCAAGCTAAATCATTGTGGGAGGAGGCCATCATGGGTAGATGGTGTCCCGAGCACTCAAAACCAAACAGGGAGAAACAAGAATTGGGGGAAAGAGCTGAGATTTTAATACATATTGCTCCAATCAAGACACCTGAGGCACGCGTTCAGGCAGCCCACAGCTGTGATTTGTTGTTGATAGAGTAGATGATCTGGACCACCCGACCGAGTGTAGTAGAGTACATTCCAAACCTCCAGCGAAGCCCATCCCAATGCTTCTTGAAATACGCTCATTTATGTCTTGCATGACCTAACAGCGAGAAAGGCTGTACTCCAGCTGTTACGGAAACCTTAGGACTGCCATGGTATGCAATGACAAGTCCATCCTTTGCGCCAGAAAAAGAACCCTATATGCTTTTCGTAATAGCCTCCATGGCATGCAGAAATAAGGGAACAACTCAGGACTTAAGAAGACATGCTCGGTATTCAACATGGGAACCACTTAGATACGCTATGCTTATCGACTGTATTGATATGAGCCTGTATTAAACCGTTAACGTCTGTTACTGTAAGAAACGCGCTGAAGCTCGTTGGAAAGCTTTGCCAAACGAGCAGCAATATCATCAGAGGGAGCCGATGGATTCCCCTGCCTCTGCCACGAAAGTGTGGAGGCCAACACAGATTCGGTTGCTGGCTTTGGATTTGTAGAACAAGACGGTATAGCAGCGCCGTCTTGAGGCCCAGGAAATTGGGGCTGATAATTGTAGCCTGTAACCTGGGCTTCCTGGTTCTGGTTGTGATGCCAAAGGCTAGGAGGTATGGGCAGTGCAAAAGCAGAATAACCGGACGAAGGAAACTCGGAATACCCACCATTATACTGCCCTGGGGGTATTTGCGGCATCTGATGCATCTGCGGCATTGATGGCCTCTGGGGCATCTGAGGATTATGTGGCAACTGTGGATTGACATGCATTACCTGCATTGGTTGCACTCCCGTTGCAATAGGCCCTCGCGGTAATTGCGTTACAGAACTTGGTATGTTCGTCTCCCGAATCAACCTTACCATCTCTTCTGCTTTGAATTTTGTGGCATGATAGGTCTCGGCCTTCGGAATGATTCCTAAAAGAAATAGCACATCACGGGGGAGAAAGGGTGTCGGAAGGCCCTGAGGCAGTGAATGGCTCTCAAATTGAGGCATCTCATACGGTTGCCGATTTCGTTTCTGTTGGTCGAGCCGCCGACCTGCTGCACCTTTCAGGGGAGACTCGCCCCGGGCAAGCTTTCGAGGACGACCGCCCTCATTGTCCGATTCTTCCAGTGGAAAAGGGCGTTTTGGTGAGTTGGTTTGGACGAAGCGGTTCGGGGGCGTCTCTTGAGAAACTGAGGCCTCAACACTCAATAAAGCTTTAGGTCTGGCCTGTGTTGCCGGGGATATGATGGGTCGAATCGCGGTTGGGTCAAACCTCTGCTGTACGAAGCGTCGGGAGAATAGTGTGAGTCTCTGATCCTCAGGGAAGAGATCGCTCATCCGCTTTTCGAGCTTGGTAATCTGGCTCAGCTCTCCATAGCGAGACTCGAAGTCGTGGAAGAAGGCATAGAGCGGCTTTGCCCGTGCCACCGTCTCCGGCTTCTGACCCAACTTGTTGACGACTGTCTCGAAGACCACTCTTGCATCTTCAGTTATGTCAGCGCTGTACATGTAACCTGGATAAAAGGAAGAGAAAAGAAAGAGAACTCTTACTGGTGTGGTCATTGTTTGCTATGAGATGTCTGATATATTCGAGAGCAAAGCCCTCGTCCTCAGGAAAAAGCTTCAGTCCGCGCTCGAAAATCTTCTTTGTGGCTTCAGGTTCGTAACAATGGAACTCAATCAAGGCGCTCGCCACATAGACGTCACTTGTAATTCGGCCTCTCTTACGGGCATCTGTGAAGATCTGCCTTGAACCGCCAATAGGATCACCAACCTTTCCCTTGCCTTGAATTCGCCGAATTGCACGCATCAAAGCAATCCAAACATAGGAAATGGTTCGGGTAAGGAGGCGTACTTGCACAAAATTGACGCTCTTGACTGCTTCGATCTGCGCAGACTTGCGCTTCTCTCTACCTTCAGCTTCATCATCATTGGGTTCTTCATCGTTGTCGTTCTCCTGCGTGCCATTGGCGTTTTGCTGCACGTTTAAGTCGAAGCTGGCCTCAATGCGAGCAATATCTTGCGCTTCGCGGTCCCTGGCCTTTGTAATGAGATCATAGAGCGCATCTAGCACTTTGTCGTAACATTCTCGAACTGCTGCACCACGTCGCTTAGCACTCTCGTCACCTTCTTCATTGGCTGTTGTAAGTTCTATACGATCTGCGCGCTTGAAGGCTAGTAGACAACTCTCAGGATTTGCAGCAATGCCTTGAGTAAGAAATTCATTACCAACGTCCGCCAGTTCATTGAGAAAACAGAAGTCAGCAGCATCGAACCATAATTCGGGCCAAAATCTCATGGCCATCAATGCTTGTCTGTAAACAAAGACAATTCGAGCTCTATATGCAGCTATGTCTTCCTGTTTCAGAACAAGAGGATCATCCTTTTCCCATTTAATCCACCGTTTCCATATGTCCAGCTGGTCCTTGTATTCGATATCACCATCGAACCCGAGCGCAGGTGGTAGAATAGGCAAAGTAGTCCGACGCAAACCGCGTGTAATGTTTTGTAGTTCTACATATGAACTTCGTGCAGTCATGTAAGCCGGTGATTGATCTTGAAGAAATTTCCGTCCCTACATGAGGCATCAGTATTCTGAGCTATCAAAGTTGGTTCACCAGCTTACCGTCATCTTGTTCAAACCCATTTCAAAAACATCATACTCTTTCCAAAGGATATTAGTAGATTGCGTGGGAATGCATATCGCTCGTTGATACGTCTTTCGAAGCAAGTCCATCTTTTGCTGATCTTGCCAATTACTACCACCTATGACTCCAGGCCCAGACTTGATAAATTGGACATACTCCTGCCATAGTTTTCCGGACTCTTTATCAAGACCGACACGTTGCAAGGCAAAATCGTAAGCTTGATGTATTATCTGTCGGGCTTCACCAGACGCGTCGGTAGAGGTGTTATGGTGGCGACGAACATGGTCGAGATACATTGACCATAGCTGAAGATTGGGTATCCCCATCAAAGTCCTAGAGAAAATCTTCTCCATCTCATCTCTGTTGCCCGCTTCGTTCTCCATCTGGGCATACGCAACCCACTGCTCGGCCTAGAGACGGTGATCAGAAGGCCGGTACATACATATCGTTGAAAGGTGAGAACTTACCGCTTGTGGAAATACCACCAAAAACCGCTCATAAACGTTCCGAGCATCGTTGACTTTGCCTCGCTTTCTGTGCTCACTGACTAAGCTAAGCCAAGCATCTAAGTCGCCTCTTGGATCTTCTTTGATTCTATCCTCCAGTATGCCAATTCTGTCATGCGGCAGTCGTGCTTTAGGAGCAGCTCCGACGGGAACAAGGGGTTTTTGTGACGAAGATGGCTCTGGCTGTGTTACCTGTGGTGCCGGAAGCGTCTCTGTAGGAATGGCTGTAGGAACATTGTGAAATGAAGCGCCCGTGTCAGGAAGAACAGCAGCAAGGTTGGGAACAGTGTAAGAAGTACCATTCTCAATGACTTCTGGTGGGGGTTCGTCTTGCATATCATTTTGTATTGATACATCTGCTGCAGACAACTGTTTGAGAGAAGCATTCAAAAGAGCATGAGACGCCGGGTCAGTGGTATCTCCAATCAACCCCAAATCACCGTTGCCAATCGATTGCGCAATGCCCCCACCCTGCTCTCTACCACTATGTATTGGCATTTCATCGTTGACGGACGCTTGAGGTGTAACCTCTTCGACAGTAGAGGATCTTGACATCGGAATAGACTGGTCTTGAATATTTGATATGGGGATCCCGTGGGGCGTTGGATTTGTTGAGCTTTGTCCAGGAGCCAGGGGGAGCTGCTGCGGTAGGCTGCCGTTTGGTGACTGGTCCACATTGCCAGCAACAATATGTGAAGTATTATTGGAAAGATTGTTAGTTTCATGAGAGGAAGAATCAGCTTGCACTGCTTGAGCGGGATCATATTCATCAGAGGAAGAATCTGGCAGTTGTTCACTAGCTACACTGGTCGCCCCGTAGATGCCTGGGCCCTCATTCGCAACCTGCATCGAGCGCAGGAACGCTGCCTCCGCATCATCCGCCATGTTGACGGCTTTGTTGTTGTAGAATGCGAAGTGATTATTGTCAAGGCTACGAAGCTGTCAAGCTGTCATCCACTCGAGTCGCTGAACGTCACTTAAATTATTCGATCGGGAGGAAGTTAACAAGAGACTGATTGAGTGTAGATGTGAGCATGAGCTTCGAGTAAGACTTTGATTTGGTGATGCGTAATGTGGTCGGAAGGATGGTTAGTATAGAGATGTGAAAGAAATCGAGATTGCACAATGGGTAGGCGCGGAATGTTATGGAGCTAAATACTGTATGATACGAACCTAGTGTGTTGTAAAGCTAAAGTGCCGGCACTCAAACACGTCCAAACGCGAGATCGCGCTTGCCTCTGACTTTTTGAAGACCATCTAAACAGCTTTCCATTACATCCACTGAGCAAATAGCTACATTGACTCATTGGCATTGTTTGATCAACACTGTTAGCAAATCACAAACATTATAGGTTCGGCTCTACCTTACTCAACATCATTCCACAGCAAACATGTCGGTCGTCTCTTTACTCGGAGTAAAAGTCCTCAACAACCCAGCGCCATTCAGCGCATCATACCAATTCGAGATCACCTTTGAATGTCTAGAACCGCTACAAAAAGGTAGTCTAGTCCCGCGCAACACTTTGACGGTGAGCAGCTCGCTGACAATGGATCTAGATCTCGAGTGGAAACTCACTTACGTCGGATCTGCTACCTCGTATGGGCGCCCGACCGCTCTGCAAAACCTCTTTATCACCTGCTAACGAGTTCTAGATCTGAACATGACCAGGAGTTAGACTCGCTTCTTGTGGGGCCGATTCCTGTTGGCGTCAATAAGTTCATCTTCGAAGCCGATTCTCCAGACCTGAAACGCATTCCTACTTCCGAAATCCTAGGCGTCACTGTTATTCTTCTCACATGCAGTTATGATGGTAGAGAGTTCGTGCGCGTTGGATACTACGTCAATAACGAATATGATTCCGAAGAGCTCAACGCTGAACCGCCCACAAAACCAGTGATTGAGCGCGTGAAAAGGAATCTACTTGCTGAAAAGCCTCGCGTTACTCGATTTGCTATCAAATGGTATGCTTTCCGCGATTTCTTGACGAAACTTGACTAAGAACCCACCAGGGATACGGAGGATTCCGCACCTGCCGAATTCCCGCCAGAGCAGCCCGAAGCTGACGTTGTTGAAGATGATGGTGCAAATTATGGAGCAGAAGAGGAAGAGTTAGAATTGGAGGAAGAGTCACAGGCAGCAGAAGGAGGTGTTAAGATTGACGGCGAAGACGAAGAGATGGCCGGTGCAGACGAGACCGCCGGCCCATCTGCTGCTCCAGCAACTAAAGCTGAAGACGAAGAGTCTGATGCAGGTAGCGAGGATCTTGAAGCCGAGAGCAGTGGCAGTGAAGATGAAGAAATTGAGGAAGAGGAGGTGGAAGGCGACGGTGATGAGGATATGGAGATGGCAGACGATGGCGAGCATGCACCTGAATCGGGCGCTGCCAAAGAAAAACCTATAAGCCAGCAGCCGCAGGGCGAGATCATGGTGCATTAGACTCGGCGAGCGCAAACCCGTACATGCACAGATCTTACGATTTTCTTGACATGGAATTACCCAGGCGTTGTGGAGCGAAGGATTGTTGATCAATTTCGGGGCAGAGCGTTCAGGAGAACCTAATCTCTAAACCATAACATAGATTACAAAGAGCACATTTGACAACACTGTGTTTAATGAAATCCACTTCACGTCTGCTCATTGACCACGTCATACCGACTCGAATTTGATCACGCCAACAGGGCTGCTACAATATCCTTCAGAAACGCATCTCCGCCAGCATGTGCGGAAACCATACAAAACCACTTCCTAGCTCATTTCCAAAAACCCCCACAAACAACCTCAAAGCCGTCCCTGCACTCATTTAAAACCACGCCATCCCCGAGCATCCACCACCCCTACCTTCCCCAGACCCCCCTAACCTCCCCTTCCCTCCTCGCCTTCAACCCCTCCAAATCCTCCCTCGCGCCCACAAGCCTCTCCTTCAAAAACTCATTCTCCCCGTTCCAGAGCTTCTCCACCGCGATCGCGATGCGCGACTCCAGGTCCGCGATTATGGGGTCGTAGTAGGCGCGGATGAGGCGCTCGCGGGCGGTGTTGTAGGCGAAGATGCAGGTGGGGCAGGTTAGGGCGTGGATGGGGGGGTGGGTGCAGCGTGAGGGGGTGGTGGTGGGGGACATTGTGGGGGGGATGTCGATGATTGTGGTGGTGGGGGTGGAGGATAGTTGTTTTGGGGTAGGTGGGTAGGTGGGGTTGTTTGGATTGTTGGGTGTGGAGGTGGTGGATGTCTGGAGGTTGTAGGTTTTGGTGGTTGGATGCTTGGTGAATGTGAGAATGTCCATACTTGAGAGAGAAGGAAAAGGAGATTGTATGCTTGAGTAAGTGGTTCAAGGGCTTTTGTTCTTGAATTTCATGATGGAGAAGAACAAAGGAGGTGGTGAGTATTGTTCGTTCTGACAAGTCAGAGAAATGAGAGGACTTAATGAAGAGGGGGAGAGTGACTTTCCTTTGTTCACGTAAAGCTGGATTTGCTGAAGATTTGAGAATGAACGGGAGCAACACAAACAATGACTTGTGGACACAAGTGAAGATTGGGCGTGTACTTTCCACGATGCGCTGGCATATCATCGTTTGTGCCTGGCGGCTATTGCTCTTGTTGATGATATCACCGTCGCTAAGTATTCGAGCTTGGAAGATGTTCATATGGCAGTAAGACTCTTCTGAGATGCTACTCCCGATCCTGAAGTGATTCACAGCAAAACACCAACATAGATCTCTTAGCCATGATTCCTCAAAACCCAAGGGTATTCCTCACAGCTAGGGGCCTCATCAGTAAATTTTCAAACAGTTAGCCAAGACTCTCAGGAAAACTCACCACCCATAACAACCTTTTTCTTTGTCTTGCCTACGAATTTACTGACATCATCGCCCCACCTCGCACTGCTCTCCTCCACCCTATCCATTGAATCACCCATGACATTTAAACTCTGCGTTCTTTCCTGCACTTGCCTCTGCATATACGCCCAGTACCCCTCATCCTGTCTCGAGCCGGGAGCGGGCGAAGAGGTGGAAGAAGCGGAGCGTGCGGCTGCACGCTGGGTTTGTTCGTCTGCACGCATTTGTTCGAGCATGCGTTTTGAGGGGGGGCGGTCGGGTCCGCCGACTTTCGTGAGAAGGTCAACAATGAGAGAGTACGGGGTAGAGGTTGGGATGAGGGGATAGGCTTACTGAGGAGGTCCATGTCAGACGGAGTGATGTATTGGGTTCCGGACATCCATTGGAGATTTGATATTGTTGGTCTTGGAGGTGGGATGGCTTCGGGGTTGAAGATCTTGTCGAGAGACCGCGTTCTAGTCTTTGGTTAGAGCTGGGTTGTAAATGTGAAGCACTCGCTTTTCATAGCCACTTACAGGTTATCTCCAGTGCCCCAGACATTCAGCACAGCTATCTCTGAGGGCCCGGTCCATCCGAAGATATCTCCAGTAGGTGTGATGACGGCCTCTGAAAATCTCCTTACGTCCAAGACGTCTGCCACGTTGCTCGAGGCGATCTGCTTAAGACCAGGTACTGAGTACGCTTTCGCGCATCCATCACCAAAGAGCCCAAGTAACGCGTACCCGTGCGCTTCAAATCTGACCACCGCAGCCGTATGACAGAGAACCGCATCCCAAGTCTTGTGCGCTCCTTTAGCCGCTACAGGTTTGAAGATCCTCACAGAAGTTGTGGTAGTAACCGCGAGGACACCATTCGTCTTGATGCCACTGCGAAGACCAGCGACAACGTTTTGAGTAGCACCGGCAGGCTCCCCTGTATCTGCATTCAGTGGAGATATAGAAATGATATTATCATCTAGGGCGCAACTGCCGGCAAGCCTGACGGAATAGCCCCCGTGGGCTTCAGGAAGAAGCTTGAAGGTTATCAAGCGTCCAAGATTGGTTCCGACAAAGAGCAAGATGCTCGAATAATCTACATTCGTCAGCCAAAACATAAAATAGATATTCTTAAATTCACGGAATGGAAATTAAATGGAAGTCGTCCGCTTAAACAGAAGATGGTTGGAAATGTTTGTAACAAAGGTATCCTTACCTTCGCCTTCCAAGCTCATAACGCCAAAGTCGATGCACGTCGGCCACTCTTGTCTACTATGAGATTGGCTGTTACTCTTCCGGAAGCTTCCATGCTTGCTTTGACCGTTGGAACTATTCATGCTGGCATCGTGTATAACCGCAGGGCCTCTAAGGTCAACCACAGTTATACTTCCATCTTCGAATCCTGTAGCAGCAAAGCCAACGTCACTCATCTTGAGTGCGGTAACTGGTCCTCGCTGCTGATCTAGCAACGTCAGAGGGAGAAATCCTTCTCTCACTGTAGGCTCTGCGCGATCAATGATCGATTCTAGACCGAAGCTTCTGCCTGCCGCATGAGATGTTTCTTTACCTGCGTTTTGATTACGGGCCCAGCGAAATAGCGCCACCTCGCCAGTCCTCAACCCAACTGCTAGTTCTCCTGTAGCGCCTGACATTGACATGGCAGTAATGTCTACGTCCCGTGCGCGTCCGACAGCTCGAGCCACGTCTACTTGAAGCATATCTTGATTTTCAATCTCATCATCATGGCCAGCATCCCAAATCCGTATGGTACCATCGGCATGACCCGCCTGCACGATGTTTCGATGTGCGAAGCGCTTGATTGTATACTTGGCTTCAGCTCCTCCACGTAAGATTAGTGGACCACGCTGGCGACTTTCCAGCATGCCGAGCCAGCGGCTACGTTCAATATGGGCGAGTGATATACGGTTGACAAAGGGATGAACATAGGTCAGTGATACATGAAGCTGATTCGTGGGGGTAATTGGGTGACCCGAAGGGAAGCTCAGCGTGACTAACTCTCCAGAGGCTAAAAGAGCAATGAGAGCTATAGGATCATGAGATCCAGAGTAATGGGGGGATTTGCGTGGGATAAGACAAAAGTCAACAACCTCGGCGGTTGGCGGAGTTTGTAGAATATGTTGCCTTTTCGGCCGTTCGAAATACTGTGAAAGGGTTTGCCATGACGAGGTCGCATACACTGGAGCTGGTCCAAGATCAAGAAAAGTAATGCCTTTGGTCATTGTTGTTGGTAGTCCACCTGCAATCAGTATGCCTGTGTCATCTGGATTTTCCTTCGAGCACCATGCAATGCGGAACAGTGGTTCCGTAACAGCTAGTGTACCAGAAGCAGACACAGTGCTTCTCACCGTAGCGCCTGGTTGGTCGACATTGGAAGCTTGTATCGTCCTGGCCATGATCTTCCGACCATCTTTCACATCCCAAAAGACCAGGCTAGAATCTTCGTGCCCTGTAAGTATAAAACTTCCAGTCGGATGCCAAAGTGCATGTATCAATCGTGGATGACGCAGGGTATTTGCAGGCGACAGGTCTAAATCACCGCCAGGGGCACCTGGTTGCAGTTCATACCGAAAGAACTTATTCGGGGTGTTCTGCTTAAAAGAATAGATGACTGCTCCCTCAGAGTATCCTATCAGCAGTGTACCAATGTCTCGCGGATGAAAAGCTAGTGACTCGACTGGCAGTAAGCGGGCTTTTGGATTCCGATCTCTCCACAGGTTGGGTATTTTGAGAGGTGCTAAGCCTTGTCGGTCCAGGTCGTACGCGACGATTTCTCCTTAAGCTGATCTCAGCATTAACCTCGCCCTTTGGAGTGAGAAAAAGGCTTCACACACCATTCTGGAGTCCTATCAGAGCAAAGTCCAGGGTGGGGTCGGTCAGTGAAGCGGTAATAAGCCCCGGAGGAGCATACGATGCTATTATCCTAGTCGATTCCAGCGAGTATACTGATATATCATTTTTCGAGTCAACGCTGACAAGTTTGTCCGCACAAAACTGGAGCGTCTTGACCGAAGCCTTTCTAGGGAGTGAGAAATTTACGGAAACACGTTTTTGCCCGAAGACATAGATTTGGCCGCTGCCATACTGTGATTCATTGGTACCTACAGCCAGGAGCGACTGAACAGGGTCGTATGCCAATGTGCTAGTCTGAGAGTTGATGCCATATCTTGCTACCTAATAAAAAGCTAAGGTCAGATTTTGGTACATCAAGGGTAGCGGAGAGACATGTGTACTTCGTCAATAGCAAAAAGTTCAGGCTCTAGACCAGCAGATAGATCTCTTTGTACGCCAGCTTGCTTTCCTCGAAGGAAACCTGCCATGACGTGAACCCTCCTCTTCTCTGGAGGGGTGGTACTGGTATGGTAGAAAGATATCTTAGCTTAGCGAAAGGTTAGGCGAGGATCCGTTCGGTTGCGGTTACCCTGAGCGGCGGAGGTTACTGTAAACTTTAGCGTCGGAAATCATCCGCCTATCTACTGAAGTACGTCGTACTTTAACCCCGCAATAGAAACCACGAATCCACGTCAATAGATGTCTGTCATCGTCTACTATCTCCACACTCGCGTTGCTACGAGGTCTATAGTCTACAGTCCAGCGTCTATCCCGCCTCCGCCATGGCAACGGACATTAGAACCTCTGAGCTGAAAGATCCAATTGATGTGGCGGAGTACCTTTTCCGAAGACTCCATGAAGTGGGTGTACGTGGGGTTCATGGCGTGCCTGGAGACTACAATCTGGTTGGTATCCGCGATGGTCGATTGCCATTTGATACTCACCGCCACAGGTAGTTCTAGATTATATTCCCAAGACAGGGCTCAATTGGGTCGGCAATTGCAACGAGCTCAATGCAGGTATTTCAAAGACCTGTTTTTCAGTACGATTAGTACTAATCATATTTTAGGCTATGCTGCTGATGGCTATGCTCGAGTCAAAGGCATCTCGGCCATAGTCACCACTTTTGGAGTCGGAGAACTTAGTGCCATAAATGCCATAGCTGGTGGATACTCAGAATACGTGCCGATAGTGCATATTGTGGGGACACCGTCGACCGTCTCTCAGCGGGATGGCATGCTACTCCATCATACTTTGGGTAATGGAAACTTCCAAGTCTTTGCAGACATGAGTCGGAATATCTCTTGTGCTATGGCCATGCTGAACGATCCTAACGAAGCGGCCACGCTGATTGATCATGCCATCCGAGAATGCTGGGTACAGTCAAGACCTGTTTATATTGCGCTCCCAACAGACATAGTCCAGAAAAAGGTGGAAGGTGAGAGGCTGAAGACGAAAATCGACCTCCATCATCCTCCGAATGAAGCTGAGAAAGAAGACTATGTCGTACAAGTTATACTGAAATATCTTCATCAAGCTAAGAATCCGATCATCTTGGTAGATGCTTGCGCGCAGAGGCACCGAGTTCTTGATGAAGTTCACAAACTTATTGAAAAGTCCGGCCTTCCAACCTTCGTCACGCCTATGGGTAAGGGTGCAGTGAATGAAACTTTACCCACCTATGGCGGAGTCTATGCTGGAAACGGAAGCAACGCGGGGGTCAAAGAACGCGTAGAATCATCGGACCTCGTGCTCAGCATTGGTGCAATCAAGTCAGACTTCAATACTGCTGGTTTCACTTATCGTGTTAGCCAGCTTTCAACTATCGATTTTCACAGCAACTATATTCGCGTCAAGTATTCCGAATACCCAGGCGTTCGGATGCAGGGTGTCTTACAAAAGGTTGTCGCACGAATGGAAAAGCTCAACGTTCAACCGGGCCCTCAAGCGGACAACAAGATTGCAAAGGAAGATCAGGAGTTGTCGAAGGATTTAGTAATCAGCCACGCGTGGTTGTGGCCGCGGGTAGGACAGTGGCTACAGCCGAATGACATTGTTGTAACGGAGACTGGAACCGCCAATTTTGGGATTTGGGAGACTAAATTCCCAGCTGGTGTTACCGCCCTTTCTCAGGTTCTTTGGGGTTCAATTGGATATGCTTTAGGTGCGTGTCAAGGAGCTGCACTGGCAGCGAAGGAAACTGGCAACAGACGAACGATACTCTTCATCGGAGATGGTTCTTTCGAGTTAACGGCCCAGGAACTCAGCACTATGATTCGCCAGCAGTTGAAACCGATCATGTGAGATCTCTCATTACCCGGTACACCTCTCATCAAATTGATAGCTTTAGATTCGTGATATGCAACGAAGGATACACAATCGAACGTATGATCCACGGAATGGATGCGTCATACAACGATATCCAGCAATGGCACTACAAAGATCTTGTTGCTGCCTTCGGAGCTGATCCCAAGAATTCGAAGACCTTTCAGATCAAGACCAAGCAAGAAGCAGAAAACCTATTTAATGACAAAGAATTCTCATCCGCACCGTATTTACAGGTAAAATCAATCCAGTTCCGCCGAAACAGGTACAATTACTGACTTGTGCATAGTTCGTCGAGTTGTACATGCCCAAGAAAGACGCTCCAAAGGCTTTGAAACTGACTGCAGAGGCGTCTGCTGCCGCAAATGAGAAGCAGTGAAGCTGAAATCAAGTTGTAAATCTTCAACCTAATACAAATTTTTGATATATGCGATTCGTGTATGATGTAGGGTTGTTAATTGTGATGCCACTGTAGTTGAACCGGGCTAGGATCAAGGCTGATTGAAGAATAAAAATCAGCTAGACATGTAATCGTCTAAAAGAAATCAGTAGCACATCAGTGGCGACAAAATCTTAATATGTAGACCGACAGGACTTTTCGGCTAATGGAAATCCTGCACGAATATTTGTATAAAAAGTTCCGTTCGGACCCCACAACACCTTTTTTCAACTTCCACATGCTTCGCGAATAAGTTGCAGCACTTCAATTACAACAATCAAATACTCTCATATTATGGAAGAAGGCAAGAAACGAAAATCAGAACACAATCATGGAGATAGCACGCAAAAAAAGATCAAGGTAAGAGTGATATTAAAGTTTCGAGAGTTATAAGCGATGCTTACTACTTTCTCCTACCTCAAACCAATTCTCTTTCTAATCATGTTGCGGTGTTTGCAAATCGTTAGAAGCAATGGGTCGTTCCAAAGAAAAGCCGGAACAATTTCGAGTGTACTGCAGCAAGAATAGAGTCAGGAGATGCAGGCATCTGGGCCACCTGTGAGATGCGCAAGGAAGGCAAATGCACTGCTGAGCTAAGAGACCTCTTTCATGAGGTATGTACGCTGTCTGATCCTTGATGTCTTACGTGGTACTTCGTCGGCATTGACTCCGTTCTTGGTTAGTATGTTATTGATATCTATGGTGATCCCGGACACGAAGACGAGGCAGTCAGCAATGGCGGTGAGGTCGATATTGAAGCGGAGATAGGCAAAGAGGTCCAAGGCATGAAAACTGCTATCAAGGAGGCTCTTTTCCGACCAGTAAGGATCGAGGTCCAGTGTGGTACGGTTAATAGCCATCTTGGCGATCTTGATTACATTCTGACACCATCAAGTGCTGTTTTTCAAGACCAAAGCACCGGTTGAGCCAGTATCATTCGTGCAGAAGATTTGCTCGGACGCTCTTGAATCTGCAGGAAGCAAGAAGACTCGGTTCGTGCAAAGATTGACACCCATGACGAGGATGGGTAAAGCTACAGAAAAGGGCCTGGAGGAGGTCTCGAAAGTTGTTCTTGGCCCCAGTTTTCATCAAGAGGGCATCACGCCCAAGAAGGTACTGGATGTCTGTCTGTTCCCTCCAGTTGGGAGAATGTCTCGGTTGTATGCTACAGGCCACATTAGGTTTCAATCACCGTGTGATCATTCATCTCGCCAACGCAATGCTGCATGTTCGCTAATGCTGCTCCTTCGCAACAGTTTGCCATTCGTACAACAATACGCAACCACCACATACTGAAAAGAGATGATATAATCAAGCAGGTGGCTACTGCCGTGGGCGACCGGCATACGGTTGACCTTAAGAACTATGACCTTCTAATCCTGGTGGATATCTACAGAGTGAGCTAACAACCCTTTTATTATCTATATAACCCTGCAGTATGCACCACTGACTACAATGGTTTCGATGTAGAATTTCTGTGGGATGAGTGTCGTAGGCAACGACTACGAGAAGCTGAAGCGCTTCAATCTGGCAGAGATATATGACCCAACGCCAAAACCGGAATAGACCCGGTGGTTGGCGGAGACGTCGCGTGCGTGATATGTTGTGATGCCGCACAGGACAGCGAAATTCCGTCGTCATCTCCGCCTCAGGAAGCTAAGTCTACCTTTGGGTAAGGTACCTATGTATGGTATTTGAGATTATGCAAGCCACGGCCCTTATTACATCCTCCGGGTAGCGTGCTGTTCGACCAACGACATGATCTACACAAGCGAGTATAGGGTTCGGGGCTTACCTCGCGCACATTGCCAATTATTTATTATAGCCTCAGGTGGACCGTAGTGTACATGAGTCTGAAGCATGTATTGTTGCAATAAACGATGCGGATCCACATTCGCGAGTCGCAGTTCTTCTGCCGCGCCGAGACAATCACGTTACTTCTATTTCGACTAAGGTACGTGTACTGCACTCTTGTCCCCAATCCTTCTGGAAGTCCGTTCTGGCATGAGATGACCCAGTGGTTTGGGACAAATTCTGCGATTGGTGTAGAGAGCGAGTTTTCGGCCCCCTCGAAACCGACTTTGAGATATAAGCTCGGTCTAAACCCAACAAGGCACCCTAAACGGCTTTGCGCTTACCGAATACGTACACATTAGACGAACATGGCGGAAACCCATCTCCTCGACATATGCCGTATAAACGCCAACAAGCTCTTGGCTTCGCGGTTCTCCCACTGCAACTGGCTACCTTTGCAGTATCATCAGTAATGCTCTAAGCCATAGCTACCTTAGCGATGACGGTACATTCTCAAGCGAAACAAGCGAATGAGGCGATGCTCCTTGGCGTTTCATAGGAACGCATGAGCCTTCAGGCGTCTTGAGCTCTACGTATGTACCAATGTCTGATGTTTCCGTCGGTGTACTCTCCTGTTTTCGAATTACGTATACTTGATGTTTCTAAACTGAATGTGCTACTTACTTGCATGTTGCGTTTTCCGGAGCTGCTACGCCATTGCAATATAACAAGCGATTACGCCGCTCTTTTCTCCAACACATCTCGGTAATCTTCTCCTATATTGCTGATAGCCGTGAGGCACGTTGAAATCGTGAGACCATGCATTTACCTCCTATAGCGAGGCTCACCGCCTTGAGCCCTGTGGATACCAACTCAGCATTTTCCCCATATGCACCTCCTTCCCATATTTCACGAGACTCTTCACCTGTCCAAAACTTCATCGAAAACATACTCGTCCCTTTGCATCTAACAGTCTACCAAATGGAAGACATATCAGGTCATCTCCACCGGATTCGTCTTGTCCGCCTCTCCAATGGCTCAAGCTTAGTCTTGAAAGTCAGTCCTCCTCCGGTCACACCGCTCCTCCGACATGAAGGTTATTCCCTTGACTCGGAAGCCCTTATCTTCTCTCTTCTTGCCAAAAGCGGCCTACCGGTACCGCGGGTCATCAGGCACGATGCAAGACGTATCCACATTGGCTCACCTTTCTTGCTCACAACCCACCTTTCCGGCATATCTTATGCCAATGTCCGCCAATATCTTACGCGCTCCGAGCGTGCTGGTATTGAGCGGCAGCTCAAGTCTCTGACAGGCGTGATCAGCCAGCATACCTCATCAATATATGGACCATACGGACCAGTGTCGCTGGTCGCCTCAAACCAGGGCCACAAAAGCTGGCGTGAAGCTTTTGTGTCTATGCTAGAGTCGGCTTTGATGGACGGTGAGGACATGATGGTCAGCTTGCCATACTCGCAGATCCGAGAGCAACTATCTCGAACGAAGAACGCTTTGGATTTGATCAAAGAAGCGAGATTAGTAGTCCTTGGTTTTGGCCAACCCGAGAACGTCCTGATCGATCGGAGGACGAATGAAGTCACCGGCTTGCTAGATTTCGGAAGGGCAATCTGGGGGGACTGGGAGATGGGGGATCCGGAGAAACGAAAGGGAAAGAAAGGTTTATTGTACGTTATAGGGGAGATGCCCCCTTGTTGAAAGTAAAGTATCATTGTGCTGATCAGGCGCAATAGATATACTTGCTATGATGCCGTGGTCACAATCGTAACACATCAATATAGACCGCAGAGGAATACAAGGGAGTTAGACGCTAGGAAGACGTTGACTGTAGCTCTAGCGCAACTGGCTCTCGAGGAATAACGAGGCCTAACATCTCGGAAGCCTGCTAATAGAGAAACAATCGGTTACACTGACGAGCAGTGCGAGTGTTCATGTACATATTGAAACATACTACATTATCCAGCTTTGTGCAGGTCGCCTTCTAAGTGCAATGCATGACCAGTACCTTGTGCCTCATACACCTGTTGAGTGTCATAAACAGATTTACCGAGTCACGTGCTAAGGTGGTCTTACATAATCAGATCTGCGGGCAACCCTAAGGTATCTTAGTGTTCTTGGCGCGGATGTACCCGAGAAAGGGCTAGATGCATGAACGAAATACGACCGCCAGCAAGCTTAATAGACCACGAACACTTTCCTAGACTCGAAATAAGTCAATTACCTCAAGACATCTCTATTGAGATATCCAGTGCTCTAGGTACTAGGGGCTGCGTTGGTCTAAGGTGGATACAAGGCTCTTTACAGCTGCAGCTATTCGACAGGTCTGTTTTGCACGGAACTTTTGGTTCATGCGCCGAGGTTGACATAATCTAGATAGCGATTTTTATTGAAGTCGCCCTTCTCGCATGTCTAGATGAGACTTTCCAACTCCCAAGGGTGTCTCATGCCGGCTGGGTGGCGCGTCTCTCCTCCATGCCCCTTCCCGGCGCATTGCCATCTGAGCCTTGATAGCATAGATACTTCCCGAGCGCTCAGACTGAGGACCGGCGTCAGCGTTCTATTCCCTAATTTTGGCTACGAATTGCTACCCTTGAGCAGATCTAGCCACAAGATGCCTTACAATCCCTTATAAGGGCTTACGGAACATTGCCGACTACCTCTACCTCTACCTTTTCCGCAATACGACTTCGGTATTTGGTGAGCCCCAGGGGTACAACACATTCGGGCGAAACATAAAACATGACCTCGCGGCAGCGGTCGTCCTCCGCTCGCTCAAACAATTCCGAATTTAACCAGAGACAAACCTCAACACCCTCACCTTCCAATTACCCGCAGCAGTCTGGTTCGGCTCTCCTCGAAGACCTCATACTCAGTGACGTCCCCACATACAACGTTAGCAACGCTTCCCCATCTCTGTCGATTCCTTCACAAGGTAATGGTTCTCCATATCCTGCTATCTCGGGTCCTGGTACATCATACAACCAGGCACTTGCGTCACCAAGGCCAAGAGCCAGCACGGTTGCGGAACAGGGCAGTGTACAGCCAAGCACCTACCGTCCCACGCTACGAGCTGGCGGAGGGCAGTTGCTTGGCTACCAACAAGTACCTCGACATACCACAACCACAATGATGGAGCGGCAACCTTACGTTCCCGGGCCCCCTCCGGCACCACAACAGCAGAGTCACATGGTCCCATTACCACCGCCTCCTCCACGCCCGCTAGCCATGAACTCTCATGGCATGGTAATACCTCCCCCACCGGGCCCACCTCCTGGGTCCTCCCTGGGACATTCTAGCGCATGGGGAGGGCAGGCTTGGGGCAGGTCGCAGGGCCATCTACCGATACCACCGCCACCACCAATGGCACCAAACCAAGCTAGCTCGCAGCATACTCCGTACAACCCCAGTCAAAACTACCAAAGCAATCAGCCGGCCCCATTAGCAATCCCTCCGCCGCCACCTCAAACTGAGCTTCCGCCTTTGACCTCGGCAACCTACATACCATTTGGGGAATCATTCGGCCCTGGTGTTGGGATCCCTCCTCTTCATTCTCTACAGCAGCCAAGCTTCAACCGAAATGACAGCTCGGAATTTTTTTCCACTGCGGATTCAGCGAAACTCGCAGCAGACCAAAGATTCTTCAATGGGCCGTCATCTGCTATATCGCCTACCAAGGAGCTAGTATCCAACAGTCATCAATACAATCATTCAGTGCCTCAGACACCTCTTACCCGTCACCATCAATTCATACTCCCCACCAGGGATGCACCAGAATACACCTCGTCCGGTCCCCCAATTCAGCCACTACAAAGTGTTTCCTCTCAAGCACAGAGTACTCCCCAAGATGTGACAACCATGGGCGGTCATCATCACACCGGCAGTAACAGTTCTCCTGCTCTCGTATCGCCGAGTGATCCTAGTGTACAATGGCCAATCGATCGTGTTCTGATTTGGCTGGCGGCCAATAGCTTTTCAAATGACTGGCAAGAGGCTTTTAAACATTTGAATATCCAAGGCGCCGATTTTTTAGAGTTAGGCCGTGGTACCGGCGGTAGAGGCAACTTTGGAATGATGCACCAGAAAATTTACCCAAGACTAGCAAGAGAGTGCACTAAAAGTGGAACGGGATGGGATCAGGCTAGGGAACGAGATGAAGGCAAAAGGATGAGACGCTTAATCCGCAAGATCGCCGATCACATTGATGGCCCAAAACCGGCGCAAGCACGAAGGGGGTCAACGCAGATTTTACCTAGTGCGTCGACGGATGCAGGCTTGGAAAACTCTCCAAACCTAGGGCGCACAGATGGATTTATCAACACACCCAGTACTGCGGGGGGAGGTGACGAGAGCCCGGGCCGGCAAGGTTTCAGATCTCCAGGCCTTGGTCCTACTCGCCGCATGATGTCAAACCATCGCAGTAGCACAGCTCCTGTATATGCCAATGGAGGCGCCGCTGCGAGTGAGTCCAATATTGTAGAAGCAGGGCAACCAGCACAGCAGCGCACAGGGTTTACTAGGAGCATCCTCAATGGCATCAATGACGCTGCTTCGAAACGCCATAGCCCCAACACATCCGGTGATATCAGTGCAGGTGGATTAACAGGATCTGGCTTCCTTGGTGACAGCGTACGTCCTTGCTATGATGCAAGCCCTAATAGTGGGAGTCCTTCAGCTCAGCATGCTGTTCTCTCGTCCTCCGTTGGTAGTGGTGGAACTTTATCGGCTCCGCCTTACGGTCGCTATGGCCATCGTAAAAATGGCAGTACCGATTCTGTAGCTTCCAGCAATGCTGTAAGCTCCGCTAGCAACCTTCTACGGAGCAACCTAAACAACGAAAATGGCACGAGCAGTAAATCTCAAACAAGGCGATTTGGCCAAGACGGTCATCGACCCCCGACCTTGGAGGTTGCTGGAAGGCAGAATAGTAATGACGCTCCCCCAAGCGCCAAGGAGCCAAGTAGAGGATTTCTGGATAGGTTCCGCAAACGCAAGAAGGATGATTCCGCACACCCATCACCGGAAGACCACAATCTGGAGTCGCCTACGAGTCCGCTCAATTTTCGATATGTTCCGCCGAGCTTACCATTTGCGCGTGCTGGGATGAACTCGAGTAATACTTCTCTTGATAGACCATCATCAACTTCAACCATGGCCGAGCAGGATAGATTTGCCATGCGAGACAGAGCCTTGACGAGACCAAGTCATGGGAGGAAATATGTTCTCGCGACTCCTGACCACTGGAACTACCGTCTCGTCGATATTACTGAGGCTGATTCTGCGGACACGATACGAGAAAACATTGGCAGAGCTTTGGGGGTTCCAGAAGGTGACTTTGTTCAGATATCCCATACCGAGACCGGCCAATTTGATTCTGAGGAGCCCTTAACCGACACAATGCTGGCGCTCTCTAGACACACAAAAGCGGATGCAATGGGTACTTTAAAATACTTTGTACGCTGGATCCCTGCATCAGCGGCTCACTCAGCGCCTTCATCGGCGGGTCTAGGAATCGGTCTATCACCTCGAGCATTCCAAACTTCTCCCTCCGGCGGTTCCTTTCCCCGAAAAGCGCTAGACGAAGAAGGTATGGCCCGTTTAAGAGCCAATGGCCAAGTTCGATCCAGGTCGCCACCAATGACCTCGAGACAATCAACGCTAAAGGCCGTCAGTACTCCAGCGCGGGATGCTTTTGCGCCGCCTGTAAATAACGCGGATGGAGGCACTAAAGCAAACCGAGAATCCCGGCCAAGGCAAGATTCGGTGACAACGCGGTTCCTTGAATTCAAATCTGCGTTCGACAATGGCACAATAACAGAGGAGAACTGGGACGCATGGCTCAAGGCAACCATTGAAGACAACCGCCTAGAGACCGAGAATAAACAAAAGGCGGATCAATCAGAGCAACCTTCACGACGTAGAGATTCCCCTCCCGACATAGCTACCACAGACATTAAACACGATGGTGTCATTGATTTTGATGCTCCAAGAACCTCACCCTATGAAGACAAGAAGACTGAGACTTTAGTCCCTCTCAGGAAGCCACCTCCTGCTCCAGCGGAGTCTAACACACTGATCAAAGCCAACTCATTGAGCAAAAGGACAAGCGAGAAACTCAGATCATCGGTTTCTGGGCAGGGTGCTGATACGCCGAAACGTCGGTCTCTAGGAGACGCTATAGCGGAAGAAAACATTGAGCGGGGACGAAGGAAAGCTGTAGCTGCTACGCCTTCAGTGAGTGCGCGTATGGGAGAAGCATTGGCAAATGCTAGCTCGACCGCCGGGTCCATTGGTGGCTCCACGATAGGATCAGTTGAGGACATATCAACCGTTGGATCTCTTGGCGGTTCTACCATCGGGTCTTTTGATGGACCAAGTCTGACGGACTCTGGCTCTACCAATCTTTCACGGCGGGATGGCGGCAGTGCGGATACATCAGGTAAGCCAACCCGTGCCTTGCAATCTGTTGATTTTGGACGAAATGGATCTCGAAAGAATAGTCCTGGTGGGTCTCCCCGAAGTCCTGGCTTTACCTACGGGAAAAACAATATGTTGTTCAAAGTACCTGACTATGAGGAAGACTTACCCACAGAGGATAACGGCCGGAAATTAAATATTTCCATACCGATTCCCAAGAACCCCTCTATAGAGAGTCTTCAACGTGGCCCATCGCCAGCTATTAGTCCAGGGTCTGCGGTCCCACCATCGCGAAAGGCATCAGTAATGTCGCGGAGATCTTATGGTCCAGCATTCACGTTCAAGGAAAACGAAATCACGTTTGACCAGAAACCACACTTAGACGAGGAATCCGATGATGACTCTGATGATGGCCTCTTCGCAGTACCACTTGCGAAGAGTACCGCAGCTAAACCGACTGCCACACGAAATGATTCAGGCGATGAGTCTAGCGTTCAAAGAAGACCAGCACTTACTCTGAACACTGAATCTCAGGCACAGCGCAGGATGAAAGGAAGATCTGTGACCTTCAAAACACCAGAAACTGCTAGCACCTCCGGTGCGCAGTCCATGGAGACGTCTGAGCTGGACAGTGAGGGTCATCCCATTCAATTGAAAACCGAGAGCTCTATACCAGAGTCTGCCAACTCTGTCACTGGTTCTGCTAGATCGCCTGATGCGAATTCGAAACTCTTACGACGCCAATCGTTCGCGAGGGATGATGTCTGGGCCAACCGACCACCGGTGGAGGATCTCCTCGATAACCTAGATGCCTACTTCCCCAACCTTGACCTCGATCAGCCAGTAGTTGAAGACCTTGTAGGTTCACCACCTGGATCTCCAGGTTCTACCGTTGAGCAGAATCCAATGGACACCACTACATCTGGTCCAAGCACTCAGTCACGGCGACTGCATACTTCATTGTATGATAGAATGCGACCTACTTCTATAGTGGAAGAGTCAATAGCCGAAGAACCTGATACATTGGGCTCTGAGGACTCGACCCTAAAAAGTCGAGCGACTATGCAGACAATGGCCCAGCGGAGCATGCGTAAATCTGGGGGTCTCGGACGTATGAAGTCCATACGTGATGTTGCAAGGAATGCTTACGGGGGTACCCAGAAACGGAACACCCAGCCATCTACAAGTGCCAAATCTGGTGATATCGTACGCCGGAAGAGTACCAAGATGTTTGGTGCTAATATTGTCCAAATCAAACCCGGTAGAGGTAGCCGTGTCAGCTTGATCGAAGCTGTACCGCAAAATCTACCCGTCGGACAAAATTCCTTCCAGATCGCTAGGGGTGAACTGATTGGCAAGGGAAGTTATGGAAGGGTTTACTTGGGAGTCAACCTTACGACAGGAGATCTTTTAGCTGTCAAGCAGGTCGAGGTCAACCAAAAAGCAGCGGGCCAAGATAAGGACAAGATGAAAGAGATGGTGGGTGCGCTTGACCAGGAAATTGACACCATGCAACATTTGGAACATCCCAACATTGTGCAATATCTCGGTTGTGAGAAAAAGGAGTATTCGATTTCCATCTTCCTGGAATACATTCCTGGTGGAAGCATAGGTGGTTGTCTGCGCAAACATGGCAAATTCGAAGAGAGTCTTGTCAGCTCATTGACCCGCCAAACGCTTTCGGGCCTGGCCTATCTGCACACAGAAGGGGTCCTTCATCGTGACCTGAAAGCCGACAACATCCTCCTCGATACCGACGGCACCTGCAAGATTTCCGATTTTGGTATTTCCAAGAAGACAGACAACATTTATGGCAACGATATCACAAACAGCATGCAGGGCTCTGTCTTCTGGATGGCTCCTGAAGTCGTTCGTTCCCAAGGTCAAGGCTACAGCGCCAAAGTCGACATCTGGTCTCTCGGCTGCGTCGTCCTCGAGATGTTCGAGGGTCGGAGGCCGTGGGCCAAGGAAGAAGCGATTGGCGCCATCTACAAACTGGGGAGCCTAAACCAGGCTCCGCCAATACCGGAAGCTGTGTCCAATGCGATTAGCCCGGAGGCGTATGCATTCATGTTGGACTGTTTTACTATCGATCCTACTGAGAGACCGACGGCGGAGACGCTATTGAAGCAGCATCCATTTTGCAAACCGGATTCCAATTACAACTTCTTGGACACGGATCTACATAGTAAGATTAGGGAAATTAAGGATTCCAAGCAGGTTTCCAGATATTAGCTTATCTGCCTGTATATGTTTTCCCCCGCCTTGGGCTTCATTTCTATCATTTGGAGCGTTACCAAGTGGATACCACAGAGCCGAGGCTTCGACTAGCAGCGGTTCCTTTACTATTTCGCATTGTTACTTGGATTCCACGACTTACATGGCTGGATATGACAACCTAGCGATTTAACAGCGGCAAGCGATAAGCCAAATGGTCTCTCTAGTAGTTTCCTCCCAGTTAATGTCACGATTTTATGATTTCAAACGATAGGTTGGTTTTCGACGTCGTTTCTCGTTTTCCAAGGGCGTGAATATACACATCATGATACCAGCTCTAAGAGCATTTCGTTAGCACTAATAACTCGAATTAATCATTCAAAGAATTAATAAACTGTCACAATGAATGAAATATTCGGCTGTGTTGCATTAAATACGGGTTACGGAAAAGGGGGTCGAAAGAGCTTGAAAAGTAACACCAATCTCAAAATTCATGCATTGTCTACAATTTCATATATGCGAGAGTCAAGGGAGGATTTGTATACTTTGCTGCACGTTAGGTATATTATTCCAGCTCTTGGCGTACTTCCAAGACGGACAGTAGCCTCGCCGCTGCTCGGCATAACATTGACCCTGATGCCAGCGAATCACTAAATTAAGCAGGGTGGCAAGACCTCATCATGATAGACACTACCAGAAGAGGTTCAAGAGATGATAGAGCATGTCCTGATTATCACTCTTTATCACCTGGCACCAGCAGATATCTTGGCTGCGCACGAATAAGATACTCTATTTGTTGTATAGAATCGAAATTCCTACTGGATTGAGAAGAATCTATATCCACAGAAAGTATCAAGTAGGTCAGTATGAGCAATTAATTACGACGCCTCTCAAATGGCGCCCAGAATGGCTATATCCATTTTCGTGATATCGAAGTAGACATCAGTTCGATGACGGCCTTGTCCTAGTCACTGACCTAAACCCTCAAAGCGTAAGGGGTTTGTGGATCTTGGTGTTGCATCTTGAATGAGCCTTGAAAGACATTTGACACTGCGTCGTCTATCTAATGACACAACTAAAGTATGGTCATTTATCAAATCACATCTCAACCCACTTCAGCAGCCACGGTCCACAACTTTGCGCCGGTCTCATCAACACATTTACATCAACCTTCAATGACTGACTGACAGCACAATTTTGGTGTCACCGCTTTATGTCAGCACAGCCTACCCCGACCGTCAATCACTCTGCTCTTCATACTGAGCATTTCTTACACATGCCAGAGACTCAGTTCGACAGGTAGATACTTTGATCAGACTCCAGATCATGACGAGAGTGTTGAATGTGACGAAATACAAAGATGGATAAAACCCAACGTTCTCACTTGGTGACCCTTCCACCTGAGATAAAGGGAATGATAGTGGATTGTGTAAGCCTTCACAACCGTTGATCGGTCCATTGTTAGAGATTGGCAGCAGAACACTGAGCTGACATTAAGGATTGCGTCAGTTGCCTCATCAACCTGACCTGAGTCGCCTAGGCCGTACTTGCAAAACTCTCAATGGTATTGTCATCCCCAAACTATACCGCCGGATAGTACTCCGGGTTCCACAGAGATGGGAACGCCTGGATTCATTGCTGGATCTTGTGGTCTCCACTAACAATGGTTTCAAATACACCTCGGAAATTCTTATTGAGCCGCAGCAACGTCCAAGAGATGAAAGACAATTCAAAGAACAGTCTCAAGATAATTCCGATAACGACGAGTCTCACAACGATCCATCTGACGACGATTCCTCTGACTATGTAAGCGACGAGGAGGATTCGCTTCAGACCTTCCTTCCACGTGAGCAGGACTCAGTATCACTCAACAGACTGATTCGGCGACTGGTCATAAAAGTGCCCCGAAACCAGCTCAGTCACTTCATGTAAGTAGCGAGGATTCATCACACTTAAACTCCATAATGAGAAACTCACTGCTAGACTGTAGGTGGGATCATACATGTGTGGTTGACAAGAGAACCCTCAAGCTGCTTTTTGATATGCACGGCGCTACACTCCGAACACTGAAGCTTAATCGACAAACTTTTGAACCCCCAGGTCCGCTACCAGATGGGTTGCATAACCTGCGCCTTGGCTCGTTGGAGTCGTTGGAGTCGAGGTGGGAGTTGGATTACCAGAACTCAAATCCGTATTGGCAGACAGCGCTGGTGGCAGGAAATTGCAAAACCTTACGCCATCTTGAGCTCGGCTCTGAAACCGATGCTGCACAGGATTTCTTTGGTGTACCAATTGCCGATGATGAGCGAACGGACGGCAAACACACAATAGCGTTTGGAAGGACACTGAAGAGAGAATGCAAAAATATCAAAGCCTCAATATCTTTAGATTCATTGAAGCTCATTAGCTACGACATTGGAATTATACTGGATAACAAACATTGGCCGAGTGTGGATTTGAGAAACATAACGAAATTGGTTCTTGAAGATTGCTATGGTACGAAGGTGGCTTTTCCATTGCTCTCGTCCATCAGTAGAAACCCCAAAAACGCACACTGTTTGATGGACCTTACATCATTCACATTTAGACAAAAGTACTTGGATGACGACGATCGAAAACGATTACAAAACCTCCTCTGCTCTCTATCTGGAAGGCTTATACATCTTTCCGTTCTTCTAGACGGATCTGAGGATTACAATCATATGTTGAACATTGAATCGATTTTGCTGATTCATGGGAAAACTCTGCGAACATTGGTTTGGGACGAGCGAGGTTACCGACGGGAAGCAATGAACGAGGATAGGGCCCTGTTACCCAGCAAAGACCGTATGAGACATCTATCAATAATCTCGAAGTCGTGCCCCGAACTCAAGGAGTTAGGCATAGTAATCGACTGGGCTGCAGTTCGAGTCTCTAATGAGAGCCGACAAAAGGTATTATCTGCGACTTTTGACTCGAACGAAGCATTTACTCACCATCGCTAGCTATTTTACCGCGTCAGAAAGCTGAAAAGGCTTCAAACGCTGAACATCAGAAATATGCCGTCGGCGACTGAGGAGATTACTTGGCTTCCTTTCGATCTGCACAAAAGCTGGGCCGGTTCTTTCATTGAAAACATGATGAAAGGTGGTCACAAAGTACAGAGTCCCCCAGCGCTCAAAACGATCGCACTCGGTGCCGTCACCTGGTCCGATGTTTGGTTGGGAAGTAACTACCATTGTAGCAATTATTTCCGCAGCAATAGCCACAAACTTGAAAGCGTGCGCGAGTTTCTACAACTCCGGGTCTATAAAATCCACTACCAACACGACTCCCAGGGCGATTGCTCACCCACGCTGACCCTGATTGCCAAGGGCTCTCCGCGCGACATCCAGCGTGAAAGCAGCTCGTTGAGTATTCTGGAGCCTTATTGGTTGGGTTGAAACGGGGACTGTGCGATCCAACATACGGTTCTTCCACTGGATCTCTTGCAGGCCTTTAGTTGCTCGGGGGACAATGCTTAGCATCGAAATTCGTAAGAATTGCTGGAGTTTGGGGGAAGGAATAAGCACATTGGGTTGCTACTACGTCATTTCGTTCGAGAGAGTGCGGCCTTCCACACCAATTTCGCTGATATTTTCGTCAAGGCACCATTGTCGAGCAATAGCTCGGGAGTTTGAACTTGATTCAAGATTCACCTCCATGGGAAATAGTTGAAGCGCTTTAAAAGGGGAAGTAGTGGGAATCAATCCCAGCATGTGGGCGTTCGATTTTTTCCAATCGCCGAATTTTATCTTCCGTTCGCAAACGTACTCTTCACCATTCTGGACGGATGTCTTTGCCAAGTACTGTATCTACCAGTCAAACATCATCCCCATTAGCAAGACTCAGTATCTATCCCCCTTCGCATCCCTAAATCTCGAACCCTTTTCCACCATCTAGCCATATCCGATGCCCAACCCTCCGAGTGTCCAAATCCCGCAGAACAAACCTCTCTCTCTCTCTCGAAGCCATAAAGCTTGCTTCCATAACCGCGGCTTTGTAAAAAATCAGCTCCACACCTCCAGGACTTCCATCCCAAACTTCCAACCTCATTCCACGAAAAACCAAAAACCCAAGCCAACTAAAATGGTAAGCCTCGCCCTCCCTATCTGACTCTCACCCAACCGATCTTAGCACCCCTCCATCCCCACAAACCCCCAAATTACCTCTCTCCTCTCACACCTACGCTTTCACACCCTCAATCCCACAGAGATGAAAAAAACACAACCCAGTCCTCCACATCTCTCTCCCTCCTCTTCCCACTGCCCTACCCAACCCATCAGCCACAATCGAACCTTTCCATTCTCTAACCCGAATAAGCTCCTACTAATTAGTATTGCTGAGCCCATTCCAAAAGCAGTGTCGTATGCTGCAGCTGCCTTTGATCTAAAACCATGACGATATATTAGCTCACAAGATTCCAAGTGGAGTGGCCGCGGCTGTAGGATAGATGAAGTACGTCTTTCAGTGTTTGCGCCATGCAAACGACACTGCTGAGGCTACGAAATACTTCTGAATCTTTAGTGATCCGATTTACAGAATCATACATCCAGGTTTGGTACATTTGGTCATACTGCGTTTGGGCTGATTCACAAATGCACGAACAACCTAGGCCAAAGTAAACAGGTTAGCACTTTTTACAGCGCGTTGGAAATATGGAAGACCCCAAAAGATTGGGTTTACCATTTCCGGCAGGCAGTCCAGATCAGATCGTTCAAAAACCGTGCCCTCGATATATTTACTCGAACATTTCCGCGCCATGTCTTCGCCTTCGCACTTCATTACGATCTGTGTGTCATCGAACGCATGTTTCTTCAGGAATACCACGTCATCTCGAAGCTCTGTCTGCAAGCCGACTATGATAAACGGAAGCCCAGCACCAAAGTGTTGGATTTCTGGAAGCCATTTATCTCGCACGTTCGCAAGAGACGCGGGAGAACCGATAGAGAAGCACACTAGGAATACGTTGGTGTCAGGGTATGAAAGGGGGCGGAGACGATCAAAGCTGATTGTGTCCCAGAGACTTAGGTTGTAGTATTTGCGCTTAAACTTGATCCTGCAAAAGAAACGTGTTGAATTAGTCTCTGCAGAAGTATTTTACGTCATGTCTCTTATCAAATTAGTATAGAAGTGATAGGAAGCTTCATTTTTTTTTGGCCAGCGCGGCCCCTGAGATAAAGGTGGAACACCTCCCAATCCGAAGACATTGAAATCTGCAAACTGAAGAACGTCCCACGGCTACTACGAAACAGCCACTTACGGTTTCTCTATAGTGGTGGGCTGAATTAAACTGCAATAACCACCCCAAGAGTCGGCATAGGTTTGCGGCGGTGTCTCTTGGCCGGTCAAGAGGGCTATGAGACTTGATTTGCCAACATCGTCATCTCCCACTACCACGCATCTAAGGCGGACAGAGAGTTATTCGCCATTTGCACAGCGATTCAGTAGTTCGGGGATAATTACTTACTTTATAGTCTTAGTCGGCTGAGTCGCTTGCATCGTACAAGAACCGTAATTTTGTCAAATAGGAAAGTAATGGCACGCCGCCGGTTGACTTCGTCTCTGGAGGGAACGCCGACAGTTTATTAGGAATCGTGGATAGATGTATATCGAATTGAACGGAGTTTTTGGCAGGCTATCCGTCCAAAAAATTAGACAATTCTGCTACTTTCACACCATCAATGGTCTACCTTGCACAGCTCCCAACCGACTTGTCCAAATAACACAGTCAGCTGCTTCGATCCTTGTAAATTGCTTTTTCAGTAGGTTACGTGAGTTCACAGCCAGTTGCTTGATCAAAATTGCGATGTTGACCGCAGGAAATTTCGCAAAGGTGAGAGGGTCTAATAGCCAAATTTTTAGGCAGCCAGATCGACGCGACGGATCGTCAAAGGCCAGAAAGCGTGATCAGCAATCCCCCACCTCTGCTCGTCACTCACAAAGGCACCCAGTTGTACAGTAAGATCGGAAGTTCTTTGTCGCAAAAATCTTCCACCATCAACCAAATTCTTGCAACCTATCTTCTGACGCCATTTCTACTGTAGTCCAGCCTCAACTAACCTGGAAGCCGAGTCGTATGAGGACTTCTGTCGAAGGAGTAAGAGGGTTTGAGTTCGTTTGCGGTAGGTTCTTTGCTACCGAACGGTGTAAGAGAAGACATGGGATTGGGTTTGGAAGGAGGTTGACGCAGGATGTTTTGTGCTTGATGCGTGGGTTCTTTTGGCTTTTGGCTTTTGGCTTTCTTTTTCATTATCGAGGTTTTCCAGAATAGAAACTGGTTATTGAAAGAAAATGTAAGTTTAATAACCGGGACGGTGTTTTTGTGTTATTTTGTTTATATCTTAAGGTGTCTTCACTGCTAGGGCGTTGAGTAATGCTATCTGCTTTGAGCATGCAACGAAGTTAGGGTTGATTAAGGTAGATAAGGCTGGCGCGATGACTTTCTAGTAGATACTATTAAAGCAAGTCTGACACCTCCACAGCGCATGGCAACGCCCCAACATCATTATGGGGCGATGCTACAACACAGGAACACCCCAGAGAAGCTGACAGCGCGTTGAAACTCAAATGCTCCCCCCCCCTTATGGATATGATGAGGATTGCATCATATTTGTCGTCGTCACGAGAATATACGAGAATGAAGATGAACTCTACCATCCAGAAACCCTTCCGGAACCTGATATGAGTAAGCTCAGAAATTGAATAAGATGCGAAGACCCAACTGGCTTGCGTCCGGAATGGAAGAGTATAAAAGGTTCTGTCGCGAAGATAAAGATCTATCTCGCAGGACAGGATTCAGGAATAGACTGCATCAGTGTGATGAATGAGATGTTCGCTGAAGAAGAGATACAGAAGTACACATACATGTATTCTGATGAAGATCGTAAGAGCAATAAGAAAATTGCACATCTACACGGATATGTTTCACTCAGTATCAGCTCATCGCCTCTTCTGAAACGCAAAAAGCTAACTATCGCCTAGATGAGCACTATGGAAAGTTATGAAGATCTGCTAAAGACTTCTTCGATCTTTTGATTCTTAATCGGAAGTTCCTCTTGAGTGAGATCCCGAAGACACCATATCACTGTGGCTCGATCGAAGACGAAACCATTTCACTTGTGAATGATCTTCTGAAACTCCACGAGTTCGGACTCATTACCGATGGTGGCCAACCGTATGAACACGAGGGCGCCTTTAAACTGGGAAAGGAGATGGTTAATATCAACAGCGACCATACGTATCCTTCATGATGCCAGGCGGTGATCAGTCCTTGAAGTTCTTCGCAACGCTCAGGAATCGGCAAGAGATTGTGGTCCAGGCCTGTGAGATCTACCTATATAAAGTATTGCCCAACTCACACGAGCAGGTCTCGGTCAGCCGTGAGCGTATCGCAGAAAGAGTCAAAGACTTAAATGCCACAGAGCGGAAAGACGTTACATGGGCCCTTTCTAAGGTCAATATACCAGGCGAAGAATACTACTGCTTAGATATCGTGAAGCGATTAAGCCCCCTACTATTCGCGGTAGCAGCGAGCGAGCGGGAAGTTCCTTTAGACTTGTTGGGTCTAATCGAAGAGGTCGCTGTTGAGTGTGGATTGCCGCGAATAAGAAAATTAGCATAGAAAGAAATTTCAAGTCCCAGTTTATTTGCAGCGTAATTGATCGCCATTGCAGAATGGTTTTGCAAAGTTAGCTTCCAAGTTGAGGGCCCGAGTTAGATCCCTCCAACAAGTAGTCCATGAGTCAGGCTCAGACTGGTTCAGCAAACTGAGTGCTGAGAACATCGTCAATCAAGCGCTCAAGATGCGTCTAGTCGATTACGACGCAAAACCTCGGGTATGGCTGCCACATTGTGAGCCTCAAGTGTCGCCCAGGCGCCACGTACAAGCCTAAATGCTAAGCCCAGCGGCGAACGACGAGCAGTTCACGCAAAACGCGACACATCCATACGAGCACCCAGGCAGACTACTAGCAAGCCTTTAATTTCGCCTCCTCCACTCGCCCAGCCATCTCGCCTCCTGCCTGCCCGCAGGTCCTGAGCCTGCCAACAAGCGTAAAGACCGCGCAAATCGCCGCCCATCATCCCTTAATCCCATCCATCCATCTAGCTAGCCAGCTCTTACCTGACACGCCCGCCGTATGAATACTAAAACCAAAAGCGCAATCTGCCGCTACCCCTTCGGCCCTCGCGGGCTCGGGGGTATCTATTTCGTTCTGTATTTGATAGCGAGACTGGTGCAGGCGGCCAATGCGATTGCCCAGGTCGCAGTCCCGGATCTGCACCACAAGGACGGCTGGTCTGATCACTCCCGTGGAGTGGGATGTCTCGTCTGCGGCATCGCTGTCCCAGATCGTACTGGACGATCGTATGGCCTCTCTCAGCTCATCGAGGATGTCTTGCGATCTTCTGAGCATCTGAACCATGCGCGCCGCAGACCCTCTGATTTGTGGTTGGTCCCTTAAGAGCATAGCTGCATAGTGATTTTTGGATACATTATAGATTGATGTGTCGATGAGAAAAAGAGAAAACTCAAAAACAGCAATGGACAAAGCTATTCTATTACCTGTAGAGTACTAACAACTATTTGGCATCCGACCGTAGTAATGAGATTATCTACCTACCTAGGGAATAAGAGAATAGAGGCGGGTGAGTAGATACTCGAACAGCTAGGGACTGCTGCGTGGATCAGGGTGAGGTGAAAAAGGAAAGAAGAGAATCAATTCATCGATGAGATCTCGGAAAGCCCTTCTTCGCTTAAATTAACATTCCCATCTAAGGGAACATGGGATGAATGATGGATCATGGGAGTAGCCTGTCCGACTTCAGCTGCACTTCGGTGCCGGACCGTATAAACAATATGCCGATGATCTTGCACTAGTATTGTGGCATTGGTTGCGGTAATTCAGTAGATGACCCATACCTACATACCCTTGACCTTAACTTCGCTTGATATCAGAATCTCCCTACATACACACGTGAGAGCATACTAGTATGAAGCTAGGAAAACGAGATCGGTTACGTCGATTTTTTTCTCCATCTACGGGCAGCCTAGCCACTAGTAGCGCACCGGAAATCTCGATTGCCCCTGATACCACAACTCGGCCGTCTACGCAAACAAATAGGCCTGCCCCCAGTGCCACAGTCAAATGTCCTTGGGCCGATGCCCTCCAAAAGCTACCGCAAGAAGATCGGGTGATAATTCAAAAAAACTCAACAGAGTTGATCTCCCCTCAATCTCTACTCGATGCTGCCATACAAAGGCAAAAAGAGCTCGAAAAGCATGGATGGGTTCTGAGAGTGGGAGGCAAGAACATTGTTCTCCGCGATGTTGCAGCCAAAATTGTTCATTGGATCAACATGTTCAAAGGAGTGGGCGATATTGCAGTTAATTTTGATCCAGTCCACGCTGCATTACCATGGGCGGGTGTGAGATTCCTCCTACAGGTAAGCTGTCGTCTTCCTGATATAATAGTATACTAATTTATAATAGGTGGCTGTCGTAGAGGGCCAACAAGCAGGAGCTTTGCTGATTGGCCTTGAAAAGGCGACCTACCTCATCAAACGATGCAGAATCTACGAGCTTCTTTATCTTCAGAGTGAGCATACTAATCAAGAGATGGACAAGGATTCCATAGCAAATTTAAGATCAGCTCTAGTGGTTTTATACGCTGCTATACTAGGCTTTCTTGCCTCAGCTTGCAGCTTTTACGAAAGAAGCCATGGCTCTCGATTTTTCCACGGTATTCTAAAACCTGAGGGCTCCTTGACTTTTGTCACGGAATGCGAGACATTGGAGAGAAAAGTTGATCTCGAAGCCCGTAATTGCGAGGGTGTGCACGCTGACGAACGCGGGAGAAAATTAAAAAATCTTCTTACAGACCTTCAGAATCCTATCTTGCGAGTCGATTCCAAGGTTGATAAGTTGTGCCAGAACCTAGATGTTGAAGCTCGACCCGAGATCCTAAGGTGGATCTCAACCATTCCGTACAAAGAAAACCATCTCACAGCTCGCCAAGAATGGACAAAAGGGACAGGCGAGTGGCTGCTTAACCATGAACAGTACCTTAAATGGCGCAGCTCAAGTTCTTCGTCGATATTATGGCTACACGGAATTCGTAAGTTTCTAATAACGTAAATTTAGAAGTGCTACAGGTCAACTAGCCGGGGCCGGGAAAACTAAACTTGTCTCGACAGTTGTTGATAAACTGCTCACGACTTTTGCAATAGATGACAACGACGAAGCTTTTGCGTATTTCTATTGTGACCGCAACCAGGACGACCACCGTGACCCGGAGTATATCTTAGCCAGTCTCGTCCGACAGTTATCGACCCGACCCAGAGACGATCGTCCTATTCAAGGTCTGATCTATCAAATTTATGATAAGGAACGAGGAACTGGATTTGCCTCCGGGAGGCTTAAATACGACCAGAGCCTGTCTCTTCTCGAGGAACTGGTTAAAATCTATCCTCAGGTCACAATAGCTGTGGACGCGCTAGATGAGTGCGACAGACAAACGCGGGTCAAACTTCTACACACGCTGGATGAACTTGTTGACAAATCCCCTGGTTTACTAAAGATGTTCATATCTAGTCGCCCGGACGAAGATATCAAATATCGGTTTGGAGTTGGACCAAACTTGGAGATCAAAGCAACAGATAATCGAAAAGATATTGAAAGGGTCGTAAGTGAAAGGCTCGGTAGAAGTCCGCAGCACTGGCAAAGGCATATCAGCCCAGCTCTCAAAGCAGAAATACACGAGACTCTTATAGATAAAAGCGAAGGAATGTGCGTTGACAGTGATTGCTTTCTACAGGGCATACCATTAGCTGACATCGTCGCAGGTTTCAATGGGTGACCTTACAGCTTGCCCAACTCTTTGAGCTTTCTCGCGAACGTGATATTCGAGTGAGATTAGGGAAGCTACCAGATACACTTGACAAGGCATATGACGAGATCTACAGCCAAATACAGGACCAAAAGGGCAGTTCCTGTGACATTGCCAATCGAGCTTTTCAGTGGATCATGTATTCCCGCGATTCATTGTCACCAGACGAGCTAGTTGCTGCAGCTTGCCAAGATCCCGAGACTGAAGATGTAGATAATATTGATATCGACATCGACACCGTCCTTGGAGCCTGTTGTAATTTACTCGTGGTCGATCAACAGCTGAAGATCTGCAAATTCTCCCATCTTTCTGTTCAAGAATATTTCGAAAACCACCATTGGAGCTATGCTAAATCAAATGCTCTTATAGCAAAGGTTTGCCTGACCTTATTAAATCATCCGATCTATCAACTTCAAGATATAGACGACATCGATGAAGGTTTTTCTTCCGATGCTAGCTGTCTTCTTACATACGCAAGATTTCACTGGGCAACACATGTCCAAGAATACGGAGAAAGCGATATTGACAGTCATCTGGATTCACGGCTTAAGAAATTTCTGGGCTCATTAAACGAAAGTAGCCCTGCCTATCAGAATTGGTATTCGAGCATAGAAAAACATTTTGCCAGCGTTCGATCTTCTTATTTTAGCATACCATTATACCGAATATATAAAGAGCTATCACCGTCTTCTCGAAGCATCTTATCAATATCTGCGTTTGGATTTCATGCTGTTATATCAGATTGGTGGACAGTAGCTTCCGTATATGTTGAACAAACAAATTGTAAAGGAACCACGCCTTTACAATTAGCCTCTATTGGAGGATTTATAGCTGTTATCCAAGAGCTGACTGGACGGGAGGCGGACGTTAACGCCCAGGGCGGAAGTTTCGGCAGCGCGCTGTATGAGGCATCGTACCGCGGCCACGAAGCGATGGTGCGGCTACTATTAGAGAAGGGGGCGAACGTCAACGCGGTGGATGAGGAGCACGGCAGCGCGCTGCACGCAGCATCGTACTGGGGCCACGAAGCGGTGGTGCGGCTGCTACTGATGAACGGGGCGAACATCAACGCGATGGATGAGAAGCACGGCAGCGCGCTGCAGGCGGCATCGTACTGGGGTCACCAAGCGATGATGCGGCTGCTATTAGAGAAGGGGGCAAATGTCAACGCAGTGAATAAGAAGTACGGCAGCGCGCTGCAGACGGCATCGTACCGCGGCCACGAGATGGTGGTGCGGCTGCTATTAGAGAAGGAGGCGAATGTCAACGCGAAGGGAGGAAAGTACGGCAGCGCGCTGCAGGCGGCATCAGACGACGGCCATGAGATGGTGATGCGGCTGCTGCTAGACAAGGGGGCGGATGTCAACGCGAAGGGAGGGAAGTATGGCAGCGCGCTGCAGGCGGCATCATATCGCGGTCACGAGATGGTGGTGCGGCTGCTATTAGAGAAGGGGGCGAATATTAACGCGATGGGTGGGAGGTACGGCAGCGCGCTGCAGACAGCATCATACCACGGTCACGAGGTGGTGGTGCGGCTGCTATTAGAGAAGGAGGCGGATAATAATGCAAAGGGGGAGGGAATGTACGGCAGCGCGCTGCTGGCAGCATCGTCCCGCGGTTACGAGATGGTGGTGCGGCTGCTATTAGAGAAGGGGACGAATATTAACGCGATGGGTGGAAGATACGGCAGCGCGCTGCAGACAGCATCATACCACGGTCACGAGAAGGTGGTGCGGCTGCTATTAGAGAAGGGGGCGAATATTAACGCGAAGGAGGGGATGTACGGCAGCGCGCTGCGGGCAGCATCGTCCCGCGGTTACGAGATGGTGGTGCGGCTGCTGCTAGACAAGGGGGCGGATGTCAACGCGAAGGGAGGGGAGTATGGCAGCGCGCTGCAGGCGGCATCAGACGGCGGCCATGAGGCGGTGATGCGGCTGCTGCTAGACAAGGGAGCGGATGCCAACGCGAAGGGGGGGGGGTATGGCAGCGCGCTGCAGGCGGCATCAGAAGGCGGCCATGAGACGGCAATGCGGCTGCTTTAGTCATCTTAAAATCCTATATGACCTTCTAAGCCTATCCTACAAAGAGAGTATTAGCCCTATTGACATCCTGTGGTGTTTTTTATGTGCGTCAGCCGCTCGGTCCGACCCTGGCCCGCCAAAATCCTTCGTGGACATCAGTCGACCATCGAGCATCTTAGACATCGGCCGTCTATGCTGTCATTCTCAATAGCGTACTTCCACCCGAGAAATGCAAACAACTCCTCGATGCTGCACAAGCTCGAACAGGTGGAAAATGAGAGCAGGCTATGATCAACATTGGTAATAACCAGCAAGAATTACGTACAGAGTCCAGAGATTGTGGCCGCATTATATGGGATGATACAACAGTCGTGGAGAGGTTGTGGAAGCGCGTGAAGGATTGTGTTCCAGAGATCGAGATTCTCAAGAATGCGCCTTTGATTACTGGCAATGGTCCCAGTCAAACGCAAGGAGACTTGAAAAGCCTCGAGGTTGAATGAACGTATAAGATTATTGAAGTACTGTCCAGGCCAATATTTCAGAGGTGAGTCGATAACCCGAACGTAGACGTTACCGTGACGTTCCACTAACAGCAAACAGCGCACTGCGATGGCACCTATCAAACGCCCGACAAAATCGCGATGTCGTTCTATACCCTCCATCTTTATCTGAATGAGTCAGACCCTAATGGGCCGGATGGGGAGCTCATTGGTAGGGGCGACAACATTCGACTTCATAAGCAGTTGGAATAGCTTAGAGGTGAAGCCGAAACTTGGAAGGGTACTCATGTTTCAGCATAGATTCCTTTTGCATTCGGGCGAAGAGCTCAAGGCTGGACTGAAGTATGCTATGCGAACAGACTTGATGTTCAAGAAGGCCGCAACAGATGTTTGACATGTGAGTCTGTCTTCAGTGTTCGACATGCAGTTGTGAAAAGAGATTACCGAGTGTGAGGATCAATAGCACGCTACAATGGGGGGCGTCGATATTTTATGAGCATGCAACGTAGTTAGGGTTGAATAAGGCAGGGTTGGCGCGATGACTTTTTAGTAGGTATTATTCAAGCAAGTCTGACACCTCCACAGCGCATAACAACGCCCCAACATCATTATGGGACGACGCCACACCGCAAAAACACCCCAGAGAAGCCGACACCGCGTTAAGACTCAAAATGCTCTCCCCCCCTGTATCTAACCAACCGAAAAGCCTCGCAATCTTGAAACAACATAGCTCAAAAAAGCTCGCATCTTCCATCTCGAACAACAAAATTCTGGAATCTTGGAACTAAACGCCAGCGTAGACTCACATACGGCCTTTCCCCCAACAAAACCCAAATCTACAAGAGACGTCAAGCTCCATCTCAAACAAACAATGGTCTAACCAACCCCTCCCGCCGCCCCTCCGCCTAAGCGGATCTTGAGCCTCCATGTACCTTATGTCTCGGCTGAATACCTTGTATCCTTGCATCCCCAGCAATCCTCTTGTCCTCTCGCGCCCTGGTTCAATAAAGGGTATTACAGTAGGTGTCTTTTTCATGAAGAACCCAATCCCCTCGAAACCCGGCAACCCATCACACAAGGGACCGACTTTGGGTTATTGATGATTCCAAAAAGGAGAATAATGCCTGTTTGAGGATATCGGATCTATTTCTAGATTAGCGTATAGGTTGTGGGGTGTGCGACGTGAGATGTCTTGCACGAGCCTCCCATGTTTCGGCCTAATTATAGTAGTAGAGCTGTGTTTTGTGTTTCGATTCGCGGCTGTTTGTCAGGGCTGTATGTATGCCGCCCGATGATTGTTCGTATGCTGGGCGAGAAAGAGAGGGAGGGAGAAAGAGAATGGGGGAAATGGTAGGGGGATGATGGGAGACGGTGATGGCGCTGAAAGTTACAGGCTTTGTGGAGTATGCATTGTTGACTGTTGACTGGTTGTGGATGGTTGTGGATGGTTATATGGAATACCCAAGTAGTCTACCGCCTCGACGCCTTTCGTAAATGGAAAAAGTCATAATATTCGCATCTCATCACATAACCAAAGAATCCCTGGTATCATATCCCCTACTCCCCATTCTAAGCCCATAAAATCACACCCCCTCAGTAAGCCGGGTGCGCATTATTCACGCCCAATGGAATATTCACCAGCCCCCCAGCCGGCCAACTCCCACCCCCACCCCTACTAATCTCGCTCAACGCACTATACCCCCCCATCCCCGCCGCCACATCCCCCGTCACCGCATCCGCCCAAAACGCATACACGTTCGTCTCCAACCCTTTCGCCACCGTGGTGCTGGCAGTCAAGGGCTGGTACAGGCTGGAGCCGGCGGTGCTGGAGAGGTTTGGGGCGGCGACGAGGGGTTCGGAGGAGTTGAAGGATTCTTGGTTGTTGGCGGAGAGGGAGGTGCCGGATATGCGGAGTTCGCGGATGCCGGGGGGGGAGGCGTGGAAGAGGGAGGTGCCGGTGGGGGTGGAGAGGGCAGCGAGGTTGCCGTTATTGGAGTGGAGGTAGGAGGGGAGTTGGAGGCCTGTTTGGGGGGGGTTAGTTTGCGTGTTTGGTGGACGGAGGTGGCGGGGGGCTTACCTTTGTGGTAGGAGGGGTTGGGGGAGGAGATGTTGGTATAGTATTCGGATAGGGTAAGATTACCCGAGGAGAAGAAGAGGCGTAGGATCTTCGTGTTTTCGTCAACGGTGGCGGCTAGGTGGGAACTTGGCCATGCATCGTAAAACGTGGCTCCCATAGACCAACTATCGTTCTGCTGTGTCCATATCAACTCTTGCACCCAGCTGGTGCCGTTGAGTTCTGCGGCGTGGTAGTAGAGACGACTTCCGGGCCCTGTTTGGAAATTGGCCGAATAGACGGCTGCCATTCGATAGCTGTCCCAATTATTCTCGGAGTCATTGTTGTTTTTAGACGAAACTGTCATGTTGCCGACCATCGGGATGTTTTTGTTGTTGAGGCTTGTGGGCAGCCAAATGCCCGTCTTATTTGATAGATTATACTTTCTCTTTTCTTGCAAATTCCCGTTCATCCCAACGTAGAAGATGCTACCCTGCTGATACGTCAAAAAGGTGATACAAATGCCAGAGCGCCGCTTACCTGTTGTTGTGTGCCATTTATATAAGTAAGTGCTGCTAGCCCAGTGTTATTGATTGCATCTGTGAAAATAGGTCTATTGTCGTCAGCGACGTCGGGCTTCTTGCGTTGGGACACCTACGTGGCAGCTTGCCAAGTACTCAGTCCATCAGATGCAGATTCCTTAACATTCCCAATAACGGATTGATAGTACATCCGGAACGACTGTCGGCTGTCCGGGCTACCGGTTCCATTGTTGTCGTACGATAAAACACACAAGGGCGAGTCAACAATGACATCTGACGGCCTGATAAGGTAATACAGATCAGCACGTGAAAACCATAGCGTGTTTGGTGCAACCTACGATGAAGGCCCGCTGACCACCGGTGGGGGAAGCGTGGTTGCAGGCAGCGATTGTGGAGGTGCTGTCTGCTTCTTCCTCCCACCTACGACCCCACCGACTATGGATGCCACAATAACAGCGGCCAAAACCGCACCGAATGCTATCCAGAAATTCCGTCGCCGCATGCCACATATCCTCCGAACTTTCGGCTCAGGCGGTAATCCTGGCGCAATGGCGACAATGTCATCAATAGTCTTTGGATGAGGGCTTTCGGGGTCTGCGACCAATGTAGCGCCTGGAGAGATTGGCGACTCCTCGTCCTTCTCGTTTTGATCTACTGTAGCAATTTGCTTCTCATTCAGGTAGGCGTCGTCCTCGTCGAGGTCGCCCCAATCGCGTCGGCCGTGAGGGCTTTTCTCAGGGTCAAGGTGCTTGTCTGTGCTATCTTCGGCTCGTGTGTCTACTTGAAGCCCTTCGTAATCCCTTCCGTTCGCAGGCGACTGCAGTCTTTGTCAGTTCACAACTCGGCTCGGACACGTCTGCAAACAAGATACATACAGTCGAGGGACCGGGATCGGCCATTAGAATTATCTTGACACCGGCAACAACAAAGTCAAGTATAATAAGACCATAGAATTTCGAGGATCAATATACTATGGATAACATGCGATTATCAGATCGATAGGAGATAAAAAGATCCGAAATAACCAAAATACATCAAAAGGTGGCTGCGGTCAAATACAGGAGAGATGCGCGCAAAACAAGGCAAGGCCCTATTCTTAATGCGCAAGCAGTCGTGCTTGTGTTTAAGTCTCCAAGAGATGCTTCACAAGGCATCCTCGTATGCTGTAGGCTGGTACTGTAGTAGCACACTGTTTAGCAGACCCTGTCATTGACCAGCTAAACCAGGCTTGATTACGATTGGCCCCTGGCCCTAAGTTTGACCCATCGTGCTTCGTCCCGTTTGGACGGGTTTCAGCTTCCCCACCACCATTTTCTCACATCTCCAGACTCCAGGTGCTCGAGTGCCTATGCTAATGGAAAGCAGAAAGCAGCGGCCAATAGAATGCATACGGCCACCCTCCGGTCTGGGTTGATGTAAGCTGAGGAAATCAAAGACATGCAATTTCTGCTTCATCGGCCTCATCCAGCCCAGATTGACGCTCACACTTGATCTTCCTTCAGCGCCAGAACGCAGAAAGGCTGATTCGCGGCGCGAATCAGTCCGGCAGTCAATTGGATCAAAATATACGATCAAGCAGAAGTGGCAGAAGGGGAAGAACGGGTATGTGCGGCGGCCAGCATAATTCTCCGCCATGACCTCGTGGTAAGCCGGATCATGCAGAATGTCTTTGGCGGGCTACCTTGGTCCTTAGGTGCCTGACTTCTTGAATTCTTGACTCGACATTCGACAACGTCCGGAGGTTTGGCGCTGATCATTTATGCGCGTCCGTTTAAGGTTACGGATCGCATCTGAATCGACCAAATCGTGTCACTGCGCTTATACCGTCGCCACCAAGTCTCGCATAAAGCAGTCCACGCGATCGTCACGGATAGAAGCCTGACAAGCGTTCTTCTCGAATGTACGACTTACGAGCATGAGGTGTGGTCATTTGTTGCTTCCACCAGTAACGACGACTGCAAATCCCTGCATCTTCTCTGACGGACTGATTTCTGAAACACTCGGAGAGCAGGCTAGAAGACGGGAAGGCCGATTGGTATCGATAGGTCCGAATCGCGATCATGCCTGCTGCGGGGTACCTGATTGCTCTCCGGTGTTCTGGGTCTTATCACTCTTTGAGGCATAAGGTGATGACGAACTTCCGTATAGACCGGAGTAAGGTAGTGCAGACCCAACGCCTGATGTTACTATACACTTACAATCAGGCCACTGTGGTCGATTAAACCATCTATTTTTCAGACTGTCGAGATCCAGATGGCCAGTAGCGGCTGTGAAAGACTGTTCAAGTTTCATGACACAATCTTTCACTGAAACCGGAATATCTTTATGAGATCATTCAGTTGGATTGATTGTTCCAGATTCACCAGGCGTTATTGGCAATGTGGTATTCCGTAATGCTCTGCAAATAAAGGATGTCTCTGACTTGTGTCTTGGATTAACAAGAGTACCAAGGAGTGTGCCCAAGGAAGCATCAGGGTCCGACAAAAGTCTGGGGACTATAAGCGGTAAGGGTGAAAGCCTGCACTGAATAAATAAGCGAGTATCTCGGCCAATCTCAAGCCCCCAACGATTGCGCAACCAAAGTAACCCGATGGCCATACATGTCTCAGGTTCTTCAACGATTCGTAAAGTTGTCTTCTTCGTCTGGAGGCATATGCATACCCATCAAGCCCATCAAATTCCCACCAGGGCCAGCTCCACCACCCTGGCTCTTGAAACTCTCGAGCAAATTCTTCGCTAGGTTGTAATTGATGTGCAGGTCCTCGTTTTCTGTATCGCTACGCCCATCTGCTACATGGCTTGGGTCGTCAAGCCCCTTGGTTCCTGCATCATCAGCTTCACTTCGTGGTGTGACCTTATCCGCAGCGGAATCACGGTCCAAGCGGAGAGCTCCTGCATATTGAAGCTCTGATTCCATATCATGCATCACTTGGCGTATCTTATCCCCTTCATCTTCTTCTTCTGAATCGTGATCTGTATCAGTCTCATCAGTGTCCTCCACATGACTTTTGTAGGTAGAATCTGGTCTGGTCTCTGTGGTCTTGTCGTTTGGTACGCCCATCATCTCCTTCATCAATATAGCATACTTATCCTCATTGAACGTGATTTCTCCGTCGTTTCCTTCGGTATCGCTGCCGGAGCTAGAAGATTCGTTATAATCGTCGTTGTCTTCATCCATGTCATCCAGGTATTCCGCACCTTCAGCACCTGCTGTATCATCGTTCAAGAAGTCTTCAAATCTCGCAACCATTTTTCGTAGATTTTCCTGAGCAGATTTGTCACCGAAACCCCCTGAGGTAGTGGGTAAGTTCTTTGAGCTTTTTCCCGCCAATTCTTTGTCAAACTGCTCGAAGTTGATGTCTAGCCAAGCTTCATCGTCATCGTCAGTTTTCCAGTTGGATAACTCGCTATCAGATGGCAAGTAATCCTCCCCAATCTCGATATCTTCGAGAAGTAATTTTATTTCCCGAACAACTTTGAGGTCCTTATTCTGTGGATCTAACATCAGCATCTCGAATCCACAGGTGATCTTCATACCCAATTCTGCTCTATATCGTGATTTTGCATCACAGTTGGTAGGGATAATGTGTGACCACGCTGGAGGAGCAGCAAATTGTTGGCTCTTGGTCTGAGCGTATCCGACTTTAGTAAATGTTACGGATACAGTAACTAAGTCAGTCGAAGAAAAAAAGCACTTGGCTGGATCCGATGCATATAATGGACGGGTGGAAATTGGATCTCGGAGATAGAATGCCTCTATTGCAGGACTAATGTACGCCGCTTTGTCGTGGAGGATGTACGCGAGTTTTCTTGGGATTGTGACGAGCGCGCGATGGAGGCTGTTTGCAATCTGGTTAGGGTATCTTTGTAGGCGAAAGAAGGCCTCCGCCTCAGTTGACGGTAAATGGAGAAGTTTGGATTGACTGTTTCGTAGGAAATCCAATGCTCTATCAAGTGCCATTACCCGCGATGCTTCTGCTGGTTGATTTTTCGAATTCTCTTCCAGCATGTGCGTAGTAGGAATAATCATTAGCTTCCCATTGTTGATCCAAATCTATGACTGATGAGCTGTTATCAAACAGCGTCTGGTGGGGATGTATAACTAACTCGAAAATCTGCATTTTCGGGGTTTAGCCACCGCGGAATAGCATTCGCGGCTTCGATGAGCAAGAATTGCCCATCCGTATCTACGATCCTAATCCAGAGCTGCGCAAAGTTCCTACTGAGCACTCGTAGAATGTACACTATGAGCCATTCGTCCTCTACCGAATCCCCGTAATTCGTTCGTCCTCGTAGAAAGCTCCGTATCTGACCATTTTCTCGAACCAATTCGAGAGCAAATTTTTCTCGCTGCCAGATGAAGTCTTTGAGCAGCTTCTTGATCAATTTGCTTGCTTCGCTTTGAACCTCGCGAAGCTTCTCCCGGACATCGAAATCATTGAGCTTGGAGTCTATAATGTAAAGCGTGTATTCAACGCAGTCCTCCGGCAGAGATTTGGGAAACCCATCAAAGCCTTCTCCAAACCATTTGAAGCCATCGTTGGCCCTATCCATTGTGGTGATTCCGAAATCTTATAGTTCTTGAGTGTCATGCGGGAATCTATAACCCCAGGTTAGTTTTACCCACGATTATCAAAGAGTTTTGGTGTTCACGAGGAAATGGAAAGAGTTCCCGGTAAGGCTGAATGGCACTAGCGCGTCTGGAAACAGCAAGTTTGCCGATGTTTACTCACTGAAAAACACGTCCCTCCAGAAGTCAACATTGATACACTGCATTAATTTGTTTTCGTCTCCGCGTCATGATCGAGGAACCGAAGTGCATCATATGAAGCTTCGCTACCTGCCCTTTGTATGAACTAATGCGATCATGACCTACGTTGAGACCCCTCGTACTGATGCTGGGAACGCAACGTACCTCTCCAACGGCCACAACCTTGAGAATTTCTCGGTCGAAAATTCGTTCCTTTCCCCATCCAAGCGGAAAGACGATTTGATCACCCAACTACGCAATGGTCGCGGTATCAGCCTCAAGACACCGCGAGCACGCGGCCCTCTCGCCAACATTAATAACCTACCAGCTGCGCCAGCACAGGGGGAATTCACTCCACTACTCCAGAGTGGCCTGAGGAAAAACCTACTTCGTAATGGAAAGGTTAATGGTATGCCGGAGACACCTGCGTTTTTGAAAGCTGGCTACAAAGGTGGCAAAAGTCCTGCATTGCCGGCAGCGGAAGCCTCAGCAATATATGGTTATGATGAAGGAAGCTCGGGGGTTGTGGAGGACGATGGAACACCTGTACCTCAGATTGCCAGCAGCAGCGCTCAATCTACGCCGCTTGCAGTATTACCAAAGCGCGATGCCGGAGGGGTGCTTCAAGACCAGGGACAAGTAATGACGCTCAGAGAGCAGGAAAATGTACGTGTTGTAGCACAGGTGTAAATCCGCTCAATCCAATATTAATGGTGACCCAGATCATAAACAAGGTTGAGAAAGAAAACTTTGGCCTGAAGCTTAAGATCCATTTCCTTGAAGAGTCGTTGCGGAAAGCAGGACCTGGGTTCAACGAAGCAGCTTTAAGGGAGAATACGGATCTCAAGGTCGACAAAATCACCATGCAGAAGGAGCTCGTACGCGCGAAGAAGACTCTAAGTCAGGCAGAGCGGGACCTCGAAGCCTATCACCTTCACCTACAGGGCGTTCAGGAGGATTTGAAACGTAAGCATGTCGACAAAGGGTTGCGTGAAGAGCTGGAGTCTCTGAGAAGCAAAGTAACGTCTAAAGAAATTGAAGTGAGAGAGCTGCATCAAAAGCTGGAAACTGCAGACAACAATGTGGAGGCGCTTGAGAAGTGCCGAGAGGATATCGAAGAGTTAGAAGCCGATCTTAGAGAAAAGAACCGTCTTACGGAAGAACGGGATGAAGAGAACGACAGACTTAAGGCCCAGGCGAGAAAAGACTCGGAAGAACTTGAAGAGATCTACGAGGAGCTTGAGGCAGGTAAGAGGCAGATCGAAGATCTGGAAGAGCGCCAAAACAGTTCCACGGAACAGGCTGCGAAGTTAGAAGCGACTCAGAAAGAGCTCGACCATGTTCGTAACAACTTGCAGCATCTTCAGGATACAGTTCAGCGTGCGGAGGCTACGGCAAGAACCGCTAAGGTGGACTTCGAAGAAGCCTTTGCGTCAAAACAGAAGGCAGAGGACGATCTTGACGAGGTGCGTTTGTTCAGATGACCTTGAGCTGGAGTGATTCGCTAACAATATACTGAAGCTACGCGATGAGATGTCCAATAAGTCAATGAACACTAAAGGCCTTAGCCGGCAACTTGAGGACAAAGCGAACAAGCTGCAAGCCGAGCTCACAGATCTTCGCGAAAACCATAGCGCATTAGAGGAACGCTTTGAGGACAGGTCGAGAGAAGTCAAAAGAGCACAAGAACATATCAGAGATGTCGCACAGGATGCTGAGACGCGCGAGCAACGGCTAAAGGATGAACTTGAGCTACTTCGTCACGAACAGGCTAGTACTGCCACTAAAAACACGTCTCTAGAAAAACAAGTATACGAAGCGGTCAAGGAGCTACAAGTCAAGTCAGAGGAAAAGGATCTGTTGCATTCCAGGCACGATGCTCTTACGGCTGAATCTCAAATACTACAGAAAGACTTGTCCAAAGCACGTGCACAGGTGCAAGACCTCGAGCGGGATTTGCAAGAAGAGAGGGGGCACGCACTTGATAACGATCGCAGAATTCGGGCTGAGGCAAAGGATGAGATTGACCGCCTTGCCGACGAAATTGACGATCTTCACCATGAGTTGGACGACAAAGAAGGTCAATACGCCGCCGACCGAGATCAATGGGAGAACCAACGGCGAGGTCTTCAGGCGCAGAAGGAGAAGGTAGAGGAACAAGCAGCTGGCCTTCAACGCACAGTAAAGAAGCTGCAAGAGGCTGAAGGAACACTTTCTGGCCGGGAGATGAAGCTTCAAGAAGCACTTGAAAGTGAACAACAGAGGCACCGGAGCGAAGAGGCCGTTCTTGGTCGTCAAATACAGGATCTCGATGACGAAGTCGGAGAAAAGCGGCAGGCTTTGGAGAATCTTCGCTTAGAGCTGTCTAAAACCAAGGAAGAACTCCGCGTTAGCAAGCGGGAAGAGGCTGCTTTCGAAGAAAAGGTGCAAGCTTTAGAAGATGAGATCGAGGTCTTGCAAAGCGGCCTTGATGAGGAAGCTGGAAGAGCCAGAGACGCAGTGACCAATGCCAGGCAAGACACAGAGTCGTTGCGAAGTCAGCTTCATGCCACGAAGAAGGAACTCAACCGAGCAGAGACCGCGCACGCCGGTGCCAGGACCATGGTCAATACTGATTCAATAGATATGCTCAACTCTCAAGTTCACGACATTGAAACTCAGCTTCAGCAAACGAGAACCGAGAAACAGTCCTTACAAGACCGACTGGCAACCATCAATATTGAGGCCCACACTTTACGAGTTCGATCAACTGAGACCGAGGCTGAGCGGGATGAACTCAAGACTCAGCTGAAGCTAATGCAGGACCAAGTGGACGAAACCTTCAAAATGGACCAGGAGAAATTGGAGCTTCGAACCTCGAAGTTAAAATTAGAGAACGACGTTGGACGTCTCCGCGAAGAACGCAAAGGTCTCTTGGAAAGCAACGAGGCTCTTGAGCGAGAGCTGCAAGAAGAAATTGAAAAGGCCGCCTCTGAAGAGAGCCGCTTGAGCGAGGAAGTAGCCAGCTTACAGCGGAGGGTGGTCGCAGCCTCAGAAGGCCGAGATCGTGAACTTATTATGTCAAGGCAGAAGGCACAGCGTCTCGAGGTTCAGGTTGAGGACCTGGAGAACCTCTTATCCAGAGGCGAGCAAGGTGGTGAAGCTGCTGCGGAACTGTCAATGATCCAAAAGGACCTATCTGCTGCAAGGAGAAAGGAGACCGAAGTCTTGCAGCGTGAGGCAGCTCACAAAGAGATCATCCGTGAATTAAAGCAAAAAGTCGTGGGGTTGGAGCGTCAGCTTCATGAGGCAGAGGTGTCCAAAATGGCTGTTGATTTGCCCAAGTCATCTGTTGGTGGTTCGGCTCGGAAAAACGAACTTATTGAGAGCAGACGCCACCTGGCAGAAGCACATCAACAGATGAAGGATCTGCGCGCCATATCGAAGGATAGCGAGAAGGTCCTTCAACGCAAACTCCTCGAGGCAGAACGCCAAGCGCAATCAGATAACGACTCTTCTGAGCAGCAGCGAGAACAGTTAGAACAAGAGCTCTCTGAATGCCGCCTCCAGCAAGAAGAGCAAAGATCCAAGAACACGGCGAATGAGAAAACCATCAACCGCCTCCGTACACGTATTCATTCCCTGGAACAATCTCTGCACGCCAACCGTCTTTCTTCTACCAGCGATAGGACCATGGCCGACGAACGTAAAGATCTGCACGAGATGCTTAAGGACGCCAAACTAGAAGCCGAAGACCTCAACCTACAGATTACAGACCGTCAATCTCAAATTGATGCTGCTTCCTCTCGTGAGAAAGAACTTCGCTTACAGCTTAAGCGCATCCGCGAAGAACGGGTACTCTACTTTAAGAAATCCACCGCCCTGAACATAGAGCTCGAAAAGGTTCAAATCCAATTCGACCGTGCACTGGACAAGATAGCCCATCAACAGAAAAGTTGGGATGAGGAACGAAAGGCTATTGTGAGCCGTGTTCGATTCCCTAACACGAGCATCAGCAGCATCAGTCCCGGAGATTCTCCGGAAGAGCTGAAGCAAGTGGAGCTTGTAGTGCAGGAGAAGGAGAAAATACACCAACGCGAGTTGAAAGGGCTGGCGAAGCAAATTCAATGGATGCGAGCAAGATTTCTGAGGGAGGAAGGTTTCAGAAAAGGATTAACATATGAGAAGCGATTCCTTCTAATGCAAATCGAGATGTTCAATGCCTGGTATGTCTGCTATTCTCGTCCTTTTGGTTGCCGAAACTCCTCATTCGGGCTCATACTTCCGACAAAACATTTGCTAACGTTCCTTAGCAATAAACTCGACCTGCACCTCCTGTCCGAGATAGGCGTCACTCCAGACAGACGACCATCCGCTCCACAAAAACGCCCTACGATCCGAATTGTGTCCCTCATGATTATAGCTGGAGTACGGATAAAGAAGATGCAAAAGCAATGGGCGGTCCAAAAAGCAGTTCAGGCGCAATTAGGGAAGAAATTGGAGAGCCTGAGGAGGGAGAGTGGGCCGAAAGCTGGCATCAAGAAGTTGAGATGAACGTAGCACAGCATTCATTGTAAGTGTGATGAGGGGTTTGCGGCGGTCTTGTGCATTTCGCGAGGGGTATCTTGGGGGAGAGGAGTTGGATAGCGGTATATTCTGGGTCTGATGCTTGCTTTACCGCATTTATAGTAATGAGTACCAATTCTCCGAATGTTTGGTGCTTATTTCTTTTCCGGTCAATGTATCCAGATCAGACCGATCTGTCACCCGGGACAGGGATGATTGTCCGTGGAACGATGATGAGCTGCTTCTCAAGATTGCAAAATCCAACGAGGATGCACTGTCAGGATTTGATGAAGTAGCAATGTTCTTCACCAAATGGCTATGTGGCGTTTAGATCTTTACTGCACCTGATAACATTTTCGACACTACTAGATTGAGGATTGGAGATTCTTCAGTTAGAACATGTCCGCTCGCTGGTTGTGTTATGATTTTGATGCACTTGTCGTTACGTAATCATGGTCTCAGCCTTGCCGTTAGGCAGAATAAATTCGTCACCACCTTAGTCCTTCACTTTTGTATTTCATTGTTATACCTAATTCAAATGCACATAATGGGTAGGTCAAAGTCAACAAATCCATCGAAAATATACCATGGGGCTCCCCTACATTGGCGAGTCAAGAACTAAGCTTTGGCAGTAAAGTTCAGTAACTTTTGACTATTGTGGAAAAGCCCCCGAAGTCCCTTTCAGTGCAAGCTATAACTATCAAGAGAATCGCTCACTTTGTAGCCAAAACAACGGGAGTTGATATGGATATCTCGGAGCCAAAAAGACGTAAAACGGCACAGCGCTCGAGGGACGGTTACGCCCAGACAACCTCCCACCAGGCTTGTGCAGCCTGCAAGAAGCGCAAAGTCCGTTGCGATGCTGGTCAGCCCAGCTGTTCGTACTGTGCTACCCATGCCAAGGATTGTGTCTATCCTCCGCCCTTTGTGCGTGCCCAATGCTCTCAATCGTATGTTCCCCCCCTTAGGCTGCCCACCGTGGCTGTACTATATGGTCTGAAGGCGAACAAGCAAGTAGACATGTCGATGCCCTTGAAGCTAGATTGAAGGAGTTAGAGAAGGAGTTAGAGAAGTCGAAGACTACAGCTATTACTGATTCAACACGCCCCTCGATATTGACTGAGAACGATCAATCGACCCTAGTTCCCCGTTCAGATCCAGGGACTACTCTAGGTATGAGTCTTTTTTTAAACGCTGCAGGTAGCAGTGGCGGAACCGAAGACGATGCTTCAACGATGGATGCAATGGTCGACTCGGCCCAGTCACCTCTATTCCACGAATCTGAAGACGCCCTTGATAGATCATCAACGTTGCATTTTGCAATGAACGTGGAGGCGTCAGTCGCATGCGATCGGAGCTCACGGCTGAACTCGGAAAATACAGCTGGGTCAAGATCGGTACCCGGTACTCCAAGCAATCCATGGCAAAAAGGTGATCCGCGCAGAAAAGACGCTCTTCCAAAGCCTGGTTATAGAAATAAACGGAACCAAATTTCAACAGCATACGTTTCTTCGTCATCTGAGTCCTTGCCCAAGCGTCATGTGGCTCAATTACTTCTCGAGCGCTGCTTCTCAATTGTCAATCCAATATGGCCCTTTCTCCTCGAAGATGAGTGCAGTGACCTTTTAAGTCGTACCTGGGAATCCCAAGAACCCCTTGACCCAATTTGTGTTGCGCAATTAAACTTGATCTTCTGCTTGTCTTGTCGATCCTACAATGATAATTTAGATGAAAAGTCACCTTTTGAAGATACTTCCCATGCGAGTTTCGAGTTTTACAGCCGCGCCCGGGAATATATTGTTCTGAACTCGTTCGATTTGGCCAATATGCGTATGCTTCAGACGCTTCTACTCATGGCTCAGTATCAGCAGAGCACATTGCGTTCAAGGCAATGCTACCTTACTATTGGGCATGCAGCACGGATGGCTCAAGAGCTTGGACTGCATATCCCTTTACCAGAGAGTCCGTCCCTCTCACCTCTCAACAGAGAGCTACGCTTACGACTGTGGTGGGGCTGCTTCTCTCTTGATCGGTAAGCCCTTCCAAAACTCCATCCGAACAAGACCAGTCTACACGTTAGTCGCGGTAAACATTGGCTTTTCGGTTTATGTAAGAGGACAAAACCAAAATCTTGACACAGCAATGAGCAATGTAACCTTTCGTCCATTCAATTTTCAGATTTGCTTATGATTATAGTCTTTCGAGTATGATCTATAGCAGGCCGATTGGAATTCCGTATGGCCACTTGTCAACCTCTCCAGACAGCTTCCCTCGACCTATTGACGATGCTTATCTCGCTAGACGCCAAGCACAGCCAAGTGGACACTTGTCTGTTAATGCCTTCTTTGTCTGTAGTGCGCGTCTCTATTATCTTATGGATGAGATACTAGAGCGACTGCACAAGGTAAAAGGTGTTATTGATGCTGACGTGAAGGGCTACCCTAGCAAGAGCGAGGGGTGGCCTTTGCTTGTTGATGGTAGCAGCGCTTTATCCTACCTCACAGTCCTCATTCAGCTCGATGGAATGTTACTAGCCTGGCACGACTTACTTCCCAAAGATTTAAAGTTTTCACTCGAAGATGTAAACATAAACAGGCAGCATCCCCTTTTGCTTCAACGACAGACAATCATGCTAAGAAACCGCTTTCTTGGGATGCGTATCCTACTTCACCGATAGACCGTTCTATTCCTTATCCAGCCTGAGAAGAACATATGGCCGCAGAACGGAGCACACATGTGGCCTCCCCTCTACTCAGATACCACCACAGACATGTTTATTGGCGACTCAGTCAAAATCAGACACCTAAGCAAGCCTTCCTTGTCTGAGACTGCCATTGCTCATCTAAGCGCAAAGACGTGCGTTGCGTCTGCTCTGTTGCAAGTCGAATCCATAGACTTGTATGCCCCACTCAATTTGACCGAGGCGTGGTGGTGGGATTTCAATTGTTCGTTAAGTATCAATTACGCCTAAGTTCATGACTCTAATCCTCAATAGTCACTTTCAACTCCCTTTGCGTTCTTTTTGCAGCAATAAGCACCCCAAGCGCAGAGCTGGTTGCCATCGTTCCAGATCTACCAAAGACAAAGAAAACCATTCAGCGTGGCTTAAACATTGTATCTAATATCAGTGTCCATAGGAAGAATGAGGTTGAGCAAAGTGTGGAATTTTTGGGACGATTAATGCGGTCCACAGCTCGGCGGGATCAGCAAGACCAGCAGGTTCGTACATTCGTCGTTTGAATGTAAAAATATAAGGCTTGGGTTATTGACAGTCGTACAGCATGCACCAAGTGATTCAGAGGACAAAACGCGCGTACAGCCGCCTGATAGCTTTATCTCCACCCTAAGAACAGATCATCCGAGTCACATTGACAACTCACCTAACCAATTTGAAAAGCGTGACGATCCCATTAGAGATGGCCGACTCGATTCGATGTCCACGTTGCCAATCGACTCGACAATGGACTTCCCTGACTGGTTCTCTGGCTTTAATGATGTCTCTTCATCCTGGATGCCAATCGACGATAATGACTATGACACTGGTGTCCGTGTAAGGGCTGTCATCGACCCCGGAACTGTAGAAAGTCTTTTCCGCAGCTCTTTCAACACGTGGAGCGTAATGGGTGATTCCGTGCAAATCTCTGATTTCAACGCAGATGCCGAAGAGTTTACCATGTAAGTAATGCCTGCATACCATTTGGCTTACGCGCGTGCTGGAGTACTGGCTGATTGTATCCGAGTCAAGACCTTAAATACAGGAGACTTATAAATTGCAGCGGACACTCGCTGAACTCAGCAACCCCACTCGATGCTCACGAAACACAAAAGCCGTACCGACTCCTAGAAATGCCGACAGTACCATTCCCCTCTTTAAGGTTTCCCCCTAATTATGCTCGCAACATCAACAACCCCCTCTAGCTCTTTCGCCATCTCCTTCCACAACTGCCTCTGCATCGCCTTCCCATCTGGAGTCGATGGGTACTCCGCAAACGCCGTGATCTTCTCGTCGCTGAGAAACTTCCCATGCGACTCCGCTGAAGCCACCACTGCGGCATGCGCGAGCGTTCTCGCACCCAATGGTGTTGATCTACCCATGATCCTCTTTACAACCGCAAGGATGCCGCCCAACACCCCGTCAACATCGCGGTGCAACTCCGAGCCATAGCAAAATCCGGGGTTAACGTTATTGACCACGACATCGTTGGAAGAACCTTCTGTCCCCGGCGTAACGAGACGTATGCTGAACTCTCTAAAGAAGAAGAGCAGCAGTAATTTCGAGGCATAATACCGATCTGAAGGATCAAAATTGTTCTTGTCATCCAGTGCCTCGATAATGCCTTTTTGCCCTTTCAAAGCCTTTTTGCCTTCTTTCAACTTGGCCCATTGTGCAGTCTCGCTGCCCACAATCGAAATTACGGGGGGGGTACCAGTGCTCCCAGAAGAAGTGTACTGCGTCTGGAGTACGGGAACAAGAAGAAGCGAGAGCAAAGCCGTGCTGAGCCAATTCGTCTGGATCGTCACTTCGTGCTTGGTAGACGAATTAACCTCGAAACTCAGCTTTGCAACCCCAGCGTTCAAAACCGCAAAGTCCACCTTCAACCCTTCCGTCCTCTTCACTCTATCCACAAACGCTACAACACTGTCAGAGCTTGCCAGATCCAAGCTCCAAACCTCAACAACCGGCCGCTTATCCTTCCCAAGCGCCGCCAAAAGGGACTGCCGCGCCGCTTCTCCCTTCTCCCGATCCCGCACCGCGAGGATCAAGTGCGAGAGCCTGCGCTCGAGGAGCTGCATGCTGGCGTGGTAGCCGAGACCGGTGTTGGAGCCAGTGACAATACCGGTTCTGCCGGCGAGGGAGAGTGTATTGGGGAGTTGGGCAGGGGTGATGAAGAATTGGCGGTAGAGGAAGGAGAGGTAGGTGTTTGAGAAGGGCATTGCGATGGTTTGCGACTGTAGTTGGGGGGTTAAGCGAGAAAAGCGGATAAGCGACTAAGGGTTGTGGAAGATGTGGCCGATGGAATAAGGACACTTTGGCGTTTGAGAGAGATTTGGAGTGCGGTGGAAATCGAAGTTACAGTACTTTCCCTTCCCATATATACAGAACACCCTGGGAATAGCACCTTCGGACTTATCGTAAACCGCGACGTCCTCGGTGACCCCCTCCGCATCCCATACGGCGGTTTTAACCACGTGACGCCAAGCCTTCGGCGACCACCTCCGCGTTGGTAGAACTTCATGCCGTCGGGCTTGTCGGAGTCGGGGTGATTATCGACGCGTTTTATCAAGTTTCAAAGAGATGGCCTTTTGAAAGATCCTTTGGATGCGTCCGTTTAATGGCAACCGGAAGGACAGGGGAGAAGTGAGGATCACGTGATGGCCCTAAGAGATAATGGAGTATACCAGGTATCAAACGTAAGGTACGTCTTACAGTACTTCTGAAAGTACTCGCCACGCGAAATACTGACTGACCTCTGTCCTTTCTTTAAACACAAGGTAATTCACTGTTGAAATGTTGATATGGACTCAACCAACACAACTCTCAAGAAAACCTTACCACCACTGCTTCTCCAAAGTCTTCGAAGCATAACCGGTAATTTCGCGTGTTACAGAGTTAAGTTTTGTTTTATACAATCATGAGAAGTAGTGGTGTACGGGCGCTCACATTCAGAGGTCAGGCTCCTTATAGCCTTCAAAACTAGAAATCAGACCACCCATTCCACTTTCATATCAATGCCCGTCTACATATCCTTCTCTAGTAAGGGCGGCTGTGGGAGGGGCTATCAATGCTACTTTCAACATACTTCAGCCAACAAGCCAAGAACGGTTTGATCCAGCCAGTAGTCCGCCGAGTATCCCTCCGTCCTGCAAGACCACCGATGGCGATCCACCAGGACCTGCTAAGGACCTGCTAAAGCCCCCTTCTCTGGGCTCCCCAATCTTTTGGCCGAAGTCAGCTGTCGGCTTTTCAAAGGTTACGGACGTGTAAATATGGCGATACATGTCATTGTCGGCACACTTGCACGGATGAAGAAGAGGTCGCGGAAGGGCTCTACGAGTATCCCATAGCAGGCGCAAAATAATACCTTCAAACTAAGTCCCGCTATACATCCACAGGACACATCGATAGAACAACCTCCAAAAGGTACTGAATCAAAGACTAGAGATCTAGGTAGAGCTCTTCTCAGATATCGGCCCAGGTGGAGATGTTCTCGACATCGAACCCGCTGCTGCCTCGACTGCTCGTCTATAGAAGTGCAATGTCAGTTGCACTTGGTACAAACCCTCGAAAACTGCAACTCTTCGAGTTCACCTCGTCGCAGTTCATGGAGGAAGCTGCGCAGAGTTGGGCAAAGTTCAAAATTATGAATAGAACGCTAGAATGTAGGACGGCCGTCAATAAAAAAAGGTTAAGCCCTGGCAATGCTTCGTAAAAGTGGGCAATTTGAACATCATCAATGACTTACAGGGTGTTGAAAGGGGGTTTGCGGACACGCCTATGACAAGGAATACTTTGCATACCAATGCCTCTCCGCCGGCGACTCAAACATCCCCTACAAATTCCTTAGGCTCCTCCGGCACCTCCCAAGCCATCATCTCCCCTACCGAGCTCTCAGCCGCCTTGACCCTGGATCAACTCTCCAACCTACTCTCGCGATCCTTCACTCGCCACGTCCGCACCCATCCCAGCAACTACCAATACTGCCCCACCGCCGACTGCGACCGGGGTCTACTCCGTATTGCCTGACAGCAAAATCTTCGCCTGCGCTACCTGCCTCACCTCAATCTGCACCTAGTACGGCGCCGTCAGCCATGAAGGCCTCACGTGCGACCAGTACAAGAGCGTTATACTGGGGGGCGATGCTTTTGCGGGGTGGAGGATGAATAACGATGCGAGGGATTGCCCGAAATGCGGATGCAAGATTCCGAAGTCGGAGGGGTGTGATCATATGAACTGTAAGGGGTTGTGGAGCACATATTTGCTGGGTGTGTATGTGGGTTTTGAGGAGGGGGAAGGAGACGTAGACGTATGGGCACTCGAGGGGGTTTTATGATCCTGGGTGTGGGAATTTTTGAATTGGGGGATTTGGTATATGTAGGTAGCATATATTTATTAGGAGCCACAAATCCACGCAGTACTCGTTTCAAGCAAGAAGACCACTCACTACTCATTCTTATTCAAACAAACAAACAACTCAATCTCTTTTTCGCACCCGACACACCTATGTAAAAGGCATCGATATCCGCCCATCCTTTCGAGCTACTGTAATTTACCCTCAAAATCCAACAAACAGCACCTATACGCCCCCCCCCTCCCAAAAAAACCTCCTCACTCGTCCTCAAAAAAGACCCGGAACCCCATCCCATCAGAGAGAGAGACATCCCAGCCCCTCCCTCCCCAATTCTTCGAACCATACTAGGAAGAAATGACCGGAATCCAAGCATAGTTGATTTAACATTATCACAATCCCCGCCACTCTTCCATAGTCATGTAGCATTCAATAATCCAACCAGCATTCAAAAAGAAAAAAATTTCTCGTCTCAAAAAGCAAGCGACGATTTCAGCGTTTTGCGGCCCTGAAATTGATGTTTTCTATGGTATGGGAACTCTGATCTCCTTCAAGACGCTCCCCTTTGCGGTAAGTTTCTCAAGACTGGGAGTTAGAAGTAAAGGGAGTAGTTTCTCTGTTGGAGAAGTGGAAGAAGAAGGAGGAGAGGTTTGGGATGAAGAGATGTTTGCAGCGATCTGGAGGGATTCGAGGGGTTTGGTTTCATTTGTTTTGATAGGAACGTCCGGGTCTAGGACTGGCAATAACAATAACAATTTCGTAAACGAGCGAAGGTGGGTTCGCAAAGAGAGCTAGCAACCACGCACCCACGCACCCACTCCCACCAAAAACGCCGCCTACCCACCAAGCCCACCTTAAAAAGCAGCAGCTCCACCCCGCCCTATCCCAACTCTCTGAACTGTATCTTCCCGTTATATGTCTTTCTCTTCCTCGTAAGATACTTATCCTTCATCGTTATTTTGTAACCGCGACCATGGTTAGAGGTTTGATGCTTCGATGTATTTGCTGTCGGGAAATGAGAAATAGTAAACGATTGTTGAAAGGGGACATTTCGGCATATTTCAAAAGCCGGGAGCCGAGCAGCTGAAGGTAAGGGTATACTAGCAGGATTGGATAGTATCAAGCATTCTTTTCTGAAACGTCGTCGTCTTGTGCTCATCCTGGTCTCCCATCCTAATCCTCCTCCTTCTCGTCCGCGTTATACTCATCATCCTCATCATCCTCATCCTCCTCTTCCCGTTCGTCCCATTCGTCCTCTTCATCGTCATCGTCATCATCCTGACCAAGGCTGGTCAGTCGCTCAACAACCCGCTCAGGTGTGCTTCGTGGAAGCTTTGAACGTGGATCATCGTGCCACAACCTCTTATCAACCTTAGCTCCCCGCTTGAGCAACAACAGGACCACGTCGTAAGCTTTCACCTTTGCGGCCATGTGCAGAGCATCGCTGTATACTACGTCGCTGGGTGGTTCCGCAGGGCTGCCTTCTGCACCTGCTTCTAAAAGTCTTTGGATGTAGTATTGGTATCGCCGCGTTCGGGAATACGTCTCCATATTCCGGTTGACCTCTGCTCCGGCTTCCAATAACCGCTCAACTATCTGAAACTGCCCATTCATGACGGCTGCCTCCAGAGTCGTCGCGGTTAAGGCGTTCAAAGATGTTGCCTCGTCTGCGTTGACGTCAGCCCCCGCCTCGAGCAACTGCTCAAGGATCCCAAGATGTCCTTCTTCAGCAGCTACCTTAATTGCGGAACCATATGTCGTTTTCATATTAACTTGAGCCCCTGCTTTAAGAAGTTGTTCGACTACGCGACCGTGCCCTTTGATGGCTGCCATTCGAAGCGCGGGACCCCTTACTCCTATGGTGTCGATTCGGGCTCCTGCTTTTAGTAGTCGTTCGACTATAGGATCATGTCCATTCAAAGTGGCTTTGATAAGCGCAGTATCAGTACCAGCATAGATTGCTCCTTCGTCGACTTGATCATGTCCTCTTCTAGAAGCTTCCACAAGCGTAGCGCGATCTGCTCCGCCAGTATTGACATCGGCACCTGCATCTATTAGAAGCTGAACAATCGCAGTATGACCGCGAGACGAAGCTGCCACAAGCGCAGGGCGATCTGCTTCGCCAGCATTGACGTCGGCACCTGCATTTATTAGAAGCTGAACAATCGCAGTGTGACCGTAAAATGAAGCTTCCACAAGCGCAGAGCGATCTGCTTCGCCAGCATTGACGTCGGCACCTGCACCTATTAATAACTCAACAATTGTATAATGACCGTGAAATGAAGCTACGAGGAGTGCGGTGCTATGATATGCTCCCATCACATTGACATCGGCACCTGCATCAATTAACAACTCAACAATCGCATAATGACCGCGAGATGAAGCTACGACGAGTGCGGTGTCATGATTTCCTTCCACCGCATTGACATCAGCGCCCGTATCAACTAGGATTTTTGTCGATTGATATAAGCCTTCCAATGCGGCATTGATGAGAGGCGCTTCAACAAATCCACCTGGAGGATACCTGTGCGGATGTAACGATAACCAGTTGATGAACGCATGCTTCTCGGACTGAAGAAGTTCCATGCTCAATTGAGCGACTTCTTTGGTATAACTCTCGGCCTTTCGAGCATGCAGAGTCCAATTTTCTACTGCATAACCAAGGAGTGGGAATCTTTCGTGCATGTCATAGGTTGACAGAGAGGGTTCTGAAAAGTAGAGGAGATAGAGGAGACAGATCTGAGCAATGGACTTATCGGGTTCAATTGCTATGTCGTACTTTGATGCGGGTCCATGTGAAACTCGGTCTGAGATCAAGTATTCTTTGACAGAGTAATGAGCTAATCTCAGCTCCTCATAGTCTTCGTTATGGTCATTTTTCGCAATCGCTATCGTAACTAGACTGGAGCAGATGGTGAGGATATCTCGTGGGTCCTCCAGTCTGTATTCAGGGTCAAATCCTCTCTCTGCTTCTTCGTCGATTGCAAGTATTTCAGCTGCTTCCTGAATCGAAAGTGGTCGTACAGAGAAGACTAGCCATTGCAGGATTTTGAAAGCATGGCTGTAATATTCGGCTTTTATAGTGCACAGTATTCGCACATAGGTATCATCTAGAGTTTTCGGCAGAGACTTAAGCGCTTTCCGAAGCATCGGAATTGTGAGACAGCTACTCAAGGCATCGAGTTGGCATGCGGCCCATCGGAACCTGAGTTATATTGTCAATGAGAGAATACTAGCGCTGACATATGCGTTACGCTTACATTCCCGCTGCCTTGTCCATCAACGCATCTTCAATCTCTTGTCGCGCTTCTGAGCGTGATTGCCATCTTCTCAACTGTCGATCTGTTTTTAACCTTTCTTGAACGTAGGCCCGAATATCATCGTTCACAAGTGCACTTTGTATGCTGATCTGTTTGTCTTTCCCAATAAGAGAGTCAAACGATTCTTGAATATCTTTTTCTTGTCGGCTTGTAACTATAAAGTGTAGACTGCCCATCTTCCAACTGTATATCTCCTCAATGACATTCAACAGTTTCAACTTATCTGTGCATTCGTCAAGAGCGTGGAAAATAATATAGATATCGCCAAATTCTTGAAACTTTTGCTGTAACACTGCCAAGAGAGCGTCAGTAGTAGGCGGCTGCTGTCTGTTTTTAGAAGAAGAGAAAAGTGAGGTTAAAGCGGTTGGCATATCCGCTCGCTGTCGGGAGATCTGCGTAACAATTGATCGCACCATTCTGTCACTTAGCTGCTTTTCCGAGTCATTGAAGTCGAAGAAGAAATATGCTGCGGCTGAACGAGTGTCTTGGAGACATTGACGAAGCACGTCCTCAACTATCGTAGAGCTGAGGATAGTCTTGCCACAACCGGGTATTCCGTGGAGTCAGAGAAACGAGTTCGAATATGTTTTCCAGTCGAGATATTGCTGGCTTGTAAGTAGCCACGATCCGGTTCCTGCCATTCTTTTCTTGTAGGCATCATTCAAGTTTACAGAAGGGTCTGGTGGCGAGAGCCATTCGTAAATTTCTTCACGATTTTCGTCTGAAGCTGGTAAGCTGATCTGAATTGTTAAAACGCAAAGTATGAAATGATATGAAACAAGTTTTTATATTAATTACGAGTTTCTGCTGGACCTCATTCAAGAAATGATAAGCCCGGTAATCATTACCACAAGACAACGTTCCTCCGACGTTAACGTAAGAGTAATGTGCAGGATCAAGAACAATCGAAATTGAAGGTACATACCTATTTCTTTCGATTGAAACCTCCTGTGAATGTCAAGTGAAGTCTTTGCTGTGTTCTCTACCGTATCCTGGACGGCCAGCAGCGTAGATCTGTTGACCGTGGCGAGCTGTCAATTTCATATGTCCCCAAATACGCAGCGTAAGACCCACGCTTGATCCGATGTCAGAGCCAACGTCAAGGTACTCTTGAGTCTACCAATAGCTTCAAGAGACCTCCGTGTATCTTGCTCCTTTAAGGGCCAGCCAAGCACTTGCATCAAAGCTTGTCTCTTTGAACCATCCTTGCCACTCCAGCCTGGAGGACTTAATTTGATTTTGATCCGGTTTATCTCATCGAGACAACTGATTAGCGGTCCAGACCCCGACGTAGAGTCACAAAGGAGCTCCAGCGTCGGCAATCGCGATTGAGCGGCGGGATTTGCATCAGCTGCCGCTTTCGCAAACTTTTCGAGGTTTTCAAGGACATCACGAAGGCCTCTAAGTTCGTCCATAACCTTTGAGAGCTCCCAGGGAGCCCCCTTGAGGGCGGCGCTGTAATCATAACATACTGAGATGACCGCGTTGGTTGCTTGGAGTACCGCAATGATACTTGCGGTGATGCTAAGCGGATCCATGAAAGTTGCCGAACTTTAGAAATTGCGGTCCCAGTGGTGTGTCATACTGTCAGAACCTACATTTAGGTAGGTAGACAGGAGGCGCAGCACGGTGGTACAGCGGCTACGGAGGGCCGAATCGAGGTTAGTACGGAATACAGTACGAGTACACGCCTCGTGCTGCGGCAATGCGCGCGCGCCTGTGCCGCCGGCTAAAGGAGCTACGTTGTGCTTGTGACAGGCTGACAGCTCCACTTTCTCGCAGCAAGGCTGAGAAGGTACCCTACCCGCCACTCTTATTGGAGGAGGTTCAAGCGAACATAGGGCAGTGCACGAATGTATTCATAAAGTTGGTCGGAAGAGCGCTCTAGAATTCTCTGGGCCTAGAAATCCCATTTAGCGCTCAAGAAATCCAACGATTGGGACTGGATGCTGGAAGTATGGGAAAACCAAGCCACGATCGCTCGGAATACCATGCTGGTCCTACCATTGCATAGATAGCGCCCTCCATGCTGGCTCACTGAGCATGGCGGTGTGGTGTAAGCGCCGTTGTATTACGGGCGATTACAGCCGCTGTCTCAATCATGTGTCTGAAGAGTCTAAACCTAGAGTAATCTTACATTTCTTTTCTATCATATGTTGAACCTCCAACTTCCAAATCTTCCAACAACGGAGACACGAACTACTTACTGTTCGCATGCCTATTATGGAGTCTGTTCTTGGACCGCTCTTACTGCGCTCGCTGCTGGTCATTAGCAGCATAGCCATAGGTACCTTCTTAATCAAATTATACAATGCTCGCATGTTCTTCCGACGCCTTCGAGAGCAAGGCCTTGTGAGTGCACCACCTTCAGATCATCTTTATAGAATCTGACATGGGTTTTGGTTTGGCAGCCTATGCCACCACATCATCCTATTCTAGGCCATATCGCTCTAAGTGCGCGCATACTCGGAGGACTCCCAAAGAACGCCCATGGCCATTATCTTGCAGATCAGATCAATCGCATGTATCCCGACCTGGGGCCGGCGTTCCACTTGGACACTTGGCCGTTCGGTCCCCCAGTGCTGGTGGTCATATCACCAGAAATGACGTATCAGTATACACAGGATCGGTACCTCCAAAAGCATATTGGCATGCGCCAGTTTTTGGAACCTCTTACTGGTAAGCACGATCTGGTCTCGATGGAAGGCCCCATGTGGAAAAGATGGCGACGTATATTCAATCCCGGCTTCAGTGCCAGCCATATCGCGACACTCTGCGGAAGCGTTATGGAGGAGGTGAATATATTCCGTGATATACTGCGGAATCACGCAAAGGAAGGGGGTCTCTTTAAGCTGGAAGATCATGCTCTCAATGTTGCTATCGATGTCATCGGGCGGGCGGCAATGGATGTCCGTTTCAACAGCCAAACAGCTCATTGCGATATGACGGCAGCTTTACGAGAACAGATCCCGTGGTGCTCGTTCGGCATTGAGCTCAGCCCCTTTGCATTTCTCAATCCAATACGGCCCATAGCGAGGCAATGGAATACTTACCGAATGAACCGCTGGATTGTTCCCAGGCTCGAGGCACGCTATTCCTCCAATCGGGGCACTGTATCAAGCAAGTCCGCCATCGACTTGGCTTTGAACGCCTATCACGAAGAGATTGCGGTTAGTTCCAACAAGGGGACGACTGGCATGGACTCGACGTTCCGCGACTTCGCCACTAGTCAGCTCAAGCTTTTCGTTTTCGCCGGGCATGACACCACCGCTTCCACAATCTGCTACATCTATCACAACCTATGGCAGACCCCGTCCGCATTGGCTCGTATGCGCGCAGAACACTATTCCGTCTTTGGAAAAACCATTGAGGCTGCAGAAACGATGATTAAGAACGACCCACACATCTTGAACACCCTCCCCTTCACAACCGCCGTAATCAAGGAGACTTTGCGGCTTTTCCCCGTGGTAACCACGACTCGGCAAGGCGTTCCCGACTTCATCCTTACAGACGCCGAAGGCCGTCAATTCCCGACCGACAAGTGCCTCGTCTGGGGCAACCACCATGGCCTGCACCGTAACCCGCGCTATTGGCCACAGCCGGATGAGTTTCTCCCAGAGCGCTGGCTCGTCGCCGAGGGCGACCCGTTGCATCCTGTCAAAAACGCATGGCGGCCGTTTGAGTTTGGTTCGAGAACTTGCATTGGACAAGAGCTTGCCATGATGGAGATGAAGATGATACTGGTGATGACGATCAGAGAGCTGCATGTCGAAGGTGGGTTTAAGGAATGGGACCGATTGCACCCGAGAAAGGGCATCAAGGAGGTCCGTGAGGAACGGGCATATCAGATGCTGATGGGGAGTGCTCACCCTGCCGATGGATATCCTTGCAAGGTTTCTTTCGTCAAATAGCAGCAAAGTCTTGTATTACTCTGAATAAGTTTTGATTGATACTTGAATGAAGAAATGAATGAAAAGTAATGGAAAGCAAAGTTGTCGTGTGCGATAAACTTTATTGAAACGTACTCAGCGTCGCTTTCTAAACCTAACTATCCATCACCACTTTCGTATAACGAAGTAACTCCGGCAGTGATTTCTCATGCACGTTCCCTATCTCTCTGATTTTCCAGTTGTGTTGAACCACCAGAGCTTTTCCTAGATTGATACGCGATAGCGGATCAAGCTTTTCGTCCGGACTTACAGGTACAACCCGAATCGGATCTTTGGTCATATCTCTCTCCCCTTCAAGTTTTTCCGGCGGCGACTTGCCTGTATATATTATAGTATGCGCGCTTTGATCTACGCCAGGTTTGGTTGTTGCTCGGCAGTCGTATGTTGTAATGGGACTATTTAATCGGGTCTTGTCAGATATATGGATGTCAACATTATAATAAGAGTCTCACCAGCAATAGCAGAAATACTGTCTTGAAACTTCCTGCACCACCACGAAACGCCTGTACTGATGATATGCGACTCCTTCATGAGCAACTGTAGTGAAATCACTACCATCGAACAATTCTGGGGGCGGTCCAGAATTTTCGATGTACAGCATCATGAATACCTGGATCTTTAGTTAGCAGGTAATCGTATGTATTGCAAGGCATTCGAACCTTTCCAACTACGAAGAATTTATGCGTCTTGGATTTGATCTGTTTGTAGAGTGCTGATATCGTCAGCGCGAGTTACTTGTATCCCGATTGGTCTACCCTCACTAGGATCAAAATTATCCCTTCCAGAAAAGCTAGAAGCAGACACCAACGATTTCACAGTCGATGCTTCAACGGCTTGGTTTTCACCAGAGGAAGACGTGTGGCTAAGGTGCTGCACACGCCCAAGTTCAGCGTCACTAAAAGAAGCCCCTGATTGATTTGCAGCTGATATCTGAGGTTGGTTTGAGACATCTAGTATTGGTTAGAAAGACTTTCGTTAATGGTTGCAGAGAAACGAAATACATGGAGTGGGACGCTTGCCAGCTGCTGTCGAGTTCACCGTCATGTGTGATCTTGCTCGATAAGCCGCAATCCCAGCACTTAGACTCTTAGGTTGATCTACCGGCAATGGACTTGCGGCCAGAAGAGATAAACCCTGGCTGAGGCGCTGAGCTGGGTCAAGGCGCTGAGGTAGATTGAGGTGCTGCCCATATGTAGCGGATCTATCCCATCGAGGCACGAGTGATCCCTCTAATTTTTCATTCGACAATGCAGCCGGCAATAGTACCGGAGGAACTCTACTTGACGTTAGACACCGAAGCAAGGATAGAGTTCTGTTAAGGCGGGACGAAGTGTTAAAGAGGTCTTACGTTTTGTCTTTGGACCATGTATATTTCCAGGTCCCTTTTTTTCAAATTAGCTATCCTTTCACCTAAAGTGTCGGCTGTGAGTCGATTTATAGCATAGCAAAACAAATAGGTGAATGGGAGTTTTACTTGTGTTTCTGTCGAAGTCTGCGTGGTAATAATCAGCTCGGAGCTCGTCCCATATCCAGTACTCCTGTGATCTCGTTTCTGTGACTGGTTCTGTTTGCAGTTTTGGCTCTAGCAGGTCAGATACTTTCATCTTGGGTCGATTTTGGCCTTCGATGACTGGATAGCTGTCTTTAGTTAGCACGGCCATCCTGCAGCGAAGCCGAGATTGGATGTCTTTGGCTATATGGCTCGCAAGAACTATGTACACTAGGTTTGAGTTAGGCTGTCGAGCGACAATATGGCCTAACCATTCGTGTCCTTTTCGGTCAATAATCCATGAACCACAGTCCCCATCGGCTACGTGGAGCTGTCAGTCTAAGGCATATTTCCGCAAGACGAAGACCGAGGATAGACTAACCGACTCTAGCCTCTAAATTGACTGTCCATGTTTCCTGGAAAGACTTGCTCCCGCCTATCCTTAGATAGGATGGCGTTCCATAGAGCCGTCCATTCAATGTGCCACGCGAAGACGTCACAGCCAGGATTTCGTCATCCTTTAAGTGATCATACTGAGAAGTGATGCGCGTAACAACTTTGCTGTCTGATCTTGCCCCGGCGACTGAATTAATGGTATTGGATTTCCAGTGGTCCCTCTTGTCGATCGAAAATAGCGCCCAGTCAAGTGTGTTATGATGGAATGCATCAGATGAGGAATACACTTGTCCTAATGCAAACCTCGAGTACTCATCGTGAAAATCCTCTGTCATTGCACTAGTGCAAGATGATATTCCCGAGAAAATGCTCAGATCTGCCGAGGTAGAATTGTTACTGATGTCTATGTTCCCTCGTCTATGAAGGGGTGAAACGCTCTCTCGAGGATATGAGACAACTTTTGGTGGCGATGCCACGCTTATTACTACGAGAATATTGATAAGTATTTTAGATACGGATTCACAAGCTTGTTTGGTCTTACCTGAGCTCATTGAGTCATACTTGATGTTCTTATCAATGTCTTCGTCGCTATCGAAAGCAAATTCATCGTCTTCTTGAAGTATACAACTATTTGGCGTCAAGCTGGACTCTTTGAAAGCATGTGCAACTGTAATGCCCATTGGAACACTATCAATCATGATGATACCACCAAGTGTGGCATCTCTTTGGTGGGAATCACCATACATAGATATTGGAACGCCGCAAGGGCTCTCGAAGCTACGATGAGCATAGACCGTTGTCGCGCTTCCGAGAGGAGTTTCGGACTTTGGTAAGGTATTTTTCCCACATGCTTGAGGGCCTCGCGCGCAGGCTGCAAGCTTGAGACTACGATGTTCTCTCTGTATCTTCCGCCATATGGAGCTTTCTCGGACGATGCATTTCGCTTTATTTCGAACAGTCGAGTTTTCACACTCTATAAGTAGAGTAGGATGTACAGACGCGCTGCTTAACATACGTAAACTAATCATATAAAGGCTGAAAACAATTGTTATGGGTATAATCTGGCCTTCATCCAAGTCATCACTCCGTGATTCCAGGACTGTCTTTATGGGACCTGCAATTTTTTCGAACATTTCTCGAGCAGGGCCTTTGGCTGTCCAGCACCGGTATAATTTCCCTAGAAGTCCGCAGGGCTTGTCTATAGAATCCTGCCATTCAGATTCTGGCATGCAACTCGGCGTTGGCAAAGACGTCGTCGTTTCTGTCATGGAAGTCATATCAAGCTGCTGCACTTTGCTAGATCAAGTACCTCGAATGTATTGCGACGTTAGTGTTCGTCGATATCGTACTTCGTTCTCAAAATTGAAGTAGCATATCTTCTCACACCAAGCATCCGAGAACCGGCACAAGGCTGCAGTGGAATTCTTGTCCCACCGCAATTTCTGCAGCCCTATCAGCCTGACTCCACTTCCCTATGGACGAGGCTATCTCTTCTTTGACTAAGCACTTCATGGCTGGGTTCAGCCTCTTTCTTTAATATGTCTACAAATCTAGTTAGCCTTCCCCCATGACATTCGAACAGGACGTGTACCCAAGAAGACACGTGAGCAAGAAAACCTTCTAATACCGCAGACCCGTACAAGATTCTTTTGCGAATGCCCACGAGACTTATAGAGGGCCTATGTAAGGTTCCATTATCATTATTCTCTCGGCGCAAAATCAGGAAAACCCTTTGGGGTGCTGGCTATGCCCTCGGCGAGGATCTCAACGATATAGAAGATCCGTGTAATCCATACTTTTCCTTCTATGAGGCTCAGTGTGCAAGCGTAACGCGCCATAGGGCCCAAGTGCTCTGGACTGTAAACCATGAAGAGTTATTGAAGGTTATCAGCTACATCAAGGCTGGCGACGAAAGCCGAGAATCAATTGCCCGCAGGCTACATCAGCATTGCGATGTTGCCGACAAGGCATTAATTGACGACGTGATTGCGCTAGCTGCACGCCTTCTGTTGATGCTAAGCATTGGGAACCCAAAGCACTGCTTAAATCTAGGACAGACCATGATCGATTGGAAGAGCGGAACCCTTAAGGAGCTTGTCGTAAACCGTTTCCCCTCGAGACCTGTTCTGAGTGACCACGTAAAACTTCCGAGGCAATTTAACGCTCTTCAGCTTGTGAAAATAGCTGGCGTGAAAGTGGCATGGACCAGTAACTTGGTGGACCATCTCTTGCTTCAAGAGGATGATACCAAAGTATATCTCTTCCATCACGCATTTTTCCTGCATTGTCAAATAGACGGTGACTGGTAAGTCTATTGGCGATTGAGCGCCATAAACATTAGCTGAAATTGGCCAATTTAGCAAACTTTACAAGAAGGATTTCGTTGAAGAAACCTTGAAAACTCTCAAACTACTGCTTCCTGAACATGATAAAGACACGAAGCGCTGGTTCCGAAAGCAGCAGCAAAGATACCATCTGGATCCAGCAGCCAACCGGAACGGTCACCTCAATGCCGAGTCTCGCCAGATCGAGCAATTCCGCTATTGGAGAGATCGATTAGTTATACTCAAGCAGGTCTTTGATGAGTCAGAGCCAAAAAACATTCGACAATGGTGGAACGACCGGCGAAGCGGCGTGCGTTGGGCCACTTTCTGGGTTGGCTTCGTTGTAGTTATGTTGACCATACTTTTTGGTCTGGCTCAAGCGGTCGAGGGAGCTTTGCAGGTTTATAAGTCCTACCATCCTTCGTACGTGCAGCCAACAAGCGCTGTTTGAGCATCAGACTTATAACGGAACACCTACCAGAAGGTCTAACATTTCTTCCATTTGGCCATATTGGTTACCTGATTATAGATTCAAGCTAGGTACCTTACTTATACAGTACCTTAGTGCATCATGTTTAGTGATAATCGCACTGACTACTGAGGTTTTACCACTACCGCAAGGCCTATGAGCTTGCGAAAAACCTAGGTTTTGATTACTATATAAGAACAGAAGACGCGAACACTAATGACAACTGCCAGACCAAGAGCAGCGTTGAAAGGTTATTGAAGAAACCGCAGCCGAATTGGCAAAGGTGACTTATCTGCAGTAGAAAGATAGCAACCACACCCCCACAATGTAGCCGCTTAATCGACGGCGGTGCCCTTATACAGAACGAGTTGTGCTTAGTGACAGAGCGCTTTAACCCTTTGTTCTCTTCTCAACCCTCCTCTCAAGTACACTCCTTGCCTCGCTTTCACTCAACACCTCCAGCCCCAATTCCTCCAATACCTCCCGCCCACTCTCGTTACTCCTATAAATCCGCTGGTCAACCTCCCACAACCCGAGCCCTGCTTCCTCTCCTTCATCTTCTCCAGTAGAAGTTACCGGTAATCGTAGTAACACAATAGCTTCCCCTAGCTTCCGCATCCCTAGCTCACCTTGGCCCTCCCCAAGATGCCGGTCCATGACTTCCCAAATGGCAGAGATGTCGCGTGTGAATTGCGCTGTGCCGGACGAGGAGAAGGTATTGCGCATGAGAATTTGGTCCCAAAGGAAGGATTGCATCGAGAGCGCTAGTTGGCGGGCTATACGGCGGAGCGGGGCTTGGGCGAGAACATTGGAGAGAAAGGAGAGGTAAGAAGACAGCTGCTCGATTGCGCCATCGAGCTCGGCAGTGAGACCCAGAGAGGAGGCGCTGGAGGTGGTGTCAGGGGATAGTAATGACCAGGGGTTTATACGACTGTATGGCCGGAGCGAGCCTTTGATGTTGTCGATTAACAGCTCCTGAATGAAATCCTCAGTGCGGATTCGTAGTCTCTTGTAGGCGCCAGCCGTCTCGTCAAAGAGACCACCTGAGTCTTCTTCAGAACCGACCCGGCTTGAGGTTCGCTCGGCTACATCTTCTACACTCATTGGGCCCGCAAGGTTCTTCCCCGTGTTGCGTCTAGCTCGGTCTTGCAGTTCATCCCACAATTCCAAGAAGAAAACGTCGTCACTCCAGTCTCCCATCTTTTTTTCTAGGTATTCTGCACTGCCGTAGACTCGACATAGGCGCTCAAGTCCCCCGAGGCCTTGAAGCTCCTTTTGTTCTTCTTTGGATATAGTATGAACGGTCCGTCCTAGGGAAGATGTGAGGCTTAGGTAGGCTTCAAGGGATGAATGGAGACGATAGTGGAATTTGTCGAAAATGGCAATCTGGATTTCGATAAGGAAGCGCAGCTTTTGCGAGAAGGATGTCAACGGCTGATAGCGGTCTGTTGTAAAAGGGTTCAGTGGTAATTGCCTCTCGACAAGGGAAAATATCTCTACCGGTTATAGTCTCTAGGAGGTCGTTTACCCTGATTGCGCCATTTGTAGGCTTGGTAGCGCCTGGATCAACGCTCTCGTAGTCGATTTCTCCACTTTCTGGTGCTTCAATGATTTCTTGATAACGAGACAAAGCGACTACAAGTTCTGTCAGTCCGTCCCGCTTAATTAACCAACAGTACGTACATGTCTTCTCTACTTCCAGCCATCTCCCAAACCACTCCTTTTTTACTAGAACCTCCCAAGTTAGACCTTTCCATCCATCCACGCCGCAACCCCCATCGTAGCCCCAATCTTCTCTCAGGCTGACATCGAAATTCATTAATTCGTGAATGAAATGACTCAGAAGCTGTGGCTGCTTCGCGACCTGTGGCAATGACATAGAGATTTTATGACGAAGCATTGGCAGTAAAGAAGTGACGAAAGCAGAAGTAGAGTCGATGTATGTAGAAGTGAGTGCCAGGTTCGATCTCTGAAAATGATGCCGGAGAATTGGCTGCATATGGATCGCAAAAAATTCTTCGTGAGTGTTCAGTAATCCTATAACGTGTGAAAGGAAGTATTCCGGCTATTATTATAAGTTTCAAAGTGAACTTCCAGAGTTACGATACCAAACGCACCTTGTCCAGCCTGTTGGTTGGTCTATCGCCTTCGAAATGATAATGGAACCGTAATTCGAGAGGCCTGACCATAACCTCTAGAGGAAGCAGTACCAAAGAATTTCCTTTGTTAGCGTTTCCATCGGCCTGGTTATCCCTTGCCTTCAGTTCTCTGTGCATCAAGGTAGGTTAGCCCGAGGTTATTTGAGCCCAAGCACAGGCGTGGGGTAGGCTCACGGCTCTTGCAAATCGAGTAGCTTCTCTAATTCAGCTTTCCATTCTACTTCGAGCTTTCCTGCCAATACAACGTCTTTCCCAGGCCACTTCATTTTCTTCAAAGTCTCCTCGAACTCACGGGCAAAGTTGTGCTTCATCTGTTTCCATAGCGTACGAGCTGTTTCATCCACATAATCGACGAGATGGGGAGCGGCATCCTCAGCAGCTGGCTGAGCTTCCTTGAGCGCAGCGACGAGATCTTGTAGCCTTGTATACGGTCTTAAAGCAGCTTGCGGCGATACCTCAAAATTTCGCCTAGCTTCCGAGCTTCGGTACAATTGTCAGCCATAAAATCTAAGATAGAGTGTCAAGTCCAACCTGAGGTTATCGACTTCTGCAAGCAACTCCATGTAGCCTTTGGCGACATCCAGTCGCCGCAAATTGTCCATACTTGAATCGAATTTCCGTACTGCATCATCACTAGTTTCAGACCGCGTGACAATGAGCAGACGCCGATCGATATCGGCCTGCTGCTTCCTAAACCTCTCTGCTTGTTGTAGTAGATCTCCCGAATGAGCTTTGGAAGCCTTGGTAGCCTCAGAAAGAGCTGTTTCCGCCTCTTGAAGCTAGCAAATAATGAGTTTGATATTCACACCAGACGCGGAAAGAGGGTAACCTGTTGCCTAAGAAGGGTTTGCTGGTTGGTAACCGTTTCCAGGAGAACGTCCAGGTTTGCCAGGTCATTGCTGGTCTGTAGCTTATCGTCAAGATAATCTTGTACACGTACGCTCTGTTCCTCGCCTAAGTTTCGAGAGGCTAGTTCTGCCATCGTTGCAGTCGATCGAGATCGTTACCAATACAGATAGACAAGTAGAGCTCAGGCCTCAATAACCAGGATAGATTGAGAGATCTTCAGGAACGGGGCTTTCGGCGATAATCCCACTAAAGCCGGCTGGCGCACGGGCCAAATGCATGACGATGTCGCAAGCTCCCACCTCGTCCCATACATACAAAACCGCGCCGAGCGTAAGGCACAATGTCAACACCTTCGAAGCGGCGGAGAACAAATGGGTACAAGTCGTCGCCGCAAACTTTGGGTAGCCTAGACTTCTTTTTTGGGAAACAGAATGCCGAATCAGAGTCAAAGGCACGAGGGAAGGATGCCAGCAAGAACTCTGTCGATCTTGAACCTCAATCGCATGACGAAAAGGGCCCCAAAGACGACAACCAGACGCTGACGGATGAAGAGCTGGCCAGGAAGCTACAGTCTGAATGGGATCAGCAAGACAAGTCGTTGAAAAATAAGCCTTCTAAGAAGCTAAAAGAGACATTGCCCGATGGAGCACATCTTTCACAAGAGGACCACTCAAAGGAGACCCATGATGATCTCCTCAGTCATGGGGACCTGCCCTCAAGCTTGGCCCAGGACGTGGACAGTCAGATATTTCACTCGGAGAGCAAGGCTAGCGTTGCTCTGGAGGAAAAGGCCACTCTCTCTTTACAGTCAACAGCCTCAGCTGAAGATGCTATTTCTTCGACTTTGCCATTTGATATGAACCCATTGACTTTTGACCCTGGGAAATACATTCCAGCGCTCCAAAAGCATTGGGCCACAGAAGGCGGAAATGCCTCTTATGGACTTCTCATCAGATGCTTTGTCCTTGTTAACAGTACGCAAAGTCGGATAAAGATAGTTGACACTCTAGTCAACTTTCTTCGGACAATCATAGAAGGAGATCCTGAGAGTCTATTGCCTGCGGTAAGCGATTCTAAACCATCCCAACCTCGTAGAGAGTCTATTAAGGCTTAGCAGGTCTGGCTGGCGACCAATGCAATTTCTCCTCCTTACATATCTTTAGAGCTTGGTTTAGGCGGCTCGGCTATCTCTAAAGCATTGAAGAAGATGTGCGGGCTGGACAGTGCGGGTCTAAAGGCTCTCTACGATAAACATGGAGATGCTGGTGACGTTGCATTTGAAGCGAAGAAACGGCAGAGCTTCACCCTTCGCAAGCCTAAGCCGTTGTCTATCATGAGTGTTTTCCAGAGCCTCGTCAAAATAGCAAACAGTAAGGGAAATGGTAGTCAAGGGTTTAAGCAAAGGATCGTAGAGAGACTGCTCCAGGATGCCCAGGGCGCAGAGGAAAGTAGATACTTGGTTAGAACCTTGGTGCAGCATCTAAGAATCGGTGCCGTCAAAACTACGATGCTCATTGCACTTTCGCGAGCTTTTCTGCTGTCAAGGCCTTCTTCAGGCGCTACCTTTCCAATAAAATTGCAATCAGATCTTATCAATTTAAAAAAGGAGCAATTGGCAGAAGTGCATGCAAAGGGGGAAGAACTGGTAAAAGCTTGTTTCGCACGGCGACCCAACTACAATGATCTCGTCCCGTGTCTACTCCAGGTTGGTATATCTGACGAACTCCTACTTCGTTGTGGGCTTGCATTACACATACCATTACGACCTATGCTGGGAAGCATTACCAGAGACCTCGGTGAAATGCTTACCAAGCTTCAAGGGCGTGATTTTAGCTGCGAGTACAAGTACGATGGGCAGCGAGCTCAAGTGCATTGTGACGAGAAAGGTAAGGTGTCCATATTCTCTAGGCATCTGGAAGTCATGACCGACAAATACCCTGATCTTGTTGCCTTGGTACCGACGATACGCGGCGAGGGTGTCAGTAGCTTCATACTTGAGGGTGAAGTTGTGGCTGTGGATCAAGGAACGGGAGACCTTAAAGCCTTTCAAACCCTTACCAATAGGGCCAAAAAAGATGTCGCCATAGGCTCGATCAAAGTTAATGTCTGCTTGTTTTCTTTCGACTTGATGTACTTGAACGGGGAAGAGTTGCTTGACAGACCATTCCGTGAACGAAGAGCACTCTTGAGAAGTCTTTTTGTGGAAATACCTAATCAATTTATGTGGGTCAAAAACATCGACGCTACGTCGTCGGATTCAGAAACTGTACTCGATTTTTTCAAAAACGCTACAGATATCAAATGCGAAGGCATCATGGTAAAAGTACTTGACAATATACCAAATCCAGCTCTCCCTTCGCCTTCAAACGACGATTCGAACATCGATGAAATTTCAGCTCCTGCTCCATCTAAACCAGCCAAGAAGAACAAGTCAAAGGCTTTGGCAAGCGAAAGAGCTGTGGAGAAAGAAAAGGCTTCCCAGGGTTCTCGTCGCAAAGCTCTTTTGGCAACTTACGAACCTGACAAACGCCTTGACTCGTGGCTTAAGGTCAAAAAGGACTACAACACGTCAGCCGATACCATCGATCTAATTCCGATTGCAGCATGGCATGGATCCGGTCGAAAAGCCAAGTGGTGGTCACCAATACTTTTGGCAGTGCGCAACCCTGAATCAGGATCTCTCGAGGCAGTTACGAAATGTATCAGTGGTTTCACTGACAAGTTCTATCAAGCTAACAAGGAAAAATATCAGGAAGGAAGTGAAAATCTCATTGCTCGACCAAGCTACGTCGAATACAACGGGTATCCCGATGTATGGTTTGAACCACAGGAAGTCTGGGAGATGGCGTTTGCGGATATCACGATGAGTCCGACATATTTGGCGGCCTTGGGACTGGTCAGTGAACAACGCGGCTTGAGCATGAGGTTCCCCAGATTTTTGAAAGTCAGAGAGGACAAGGGTATTGACGAGGCAAGTACGTCGGACTTTCTAGCCGAACTGTGGAGGAAGCAAGAAGCCAGAGTCAAGCCTGGTGATGAAGCGAGCAGCAAGCCGGATGAGCTCGGCGCAGATGAAGACGGCTAAGGATCTTGCTATACATTCTTTCCTATACTGCTGTGGCAATGAATATGTTTCCAGCGATTCAAGCGCCATTAAAGTACTAATATCCAGCAAGCAACTAAGGTAGTGTGCAATGCAATGTACCCTTCAAGGTAGCAAGTAAGTCATCTAGTAATCGAAAACAACCCTATCATCACCAGGCGAAATCATCCGAGTGCTACCTACTCATCCTAACTTTACCTACCGTGTGTGATATATCGTACGTGTTCGTCCCGACGCTGCAACTAGTGAAAATGGCGATAGCGATTGGCTGTCATCTACCGACAACGCACTAGTCCCCAGAATAGTTAGCAGCAGAACTTGAGGTCGACTTCGATTCTTACTGGCACGACTACAACAATTCACCCCTCCTCTCTATTACCTGTGAAGCTCAGGTCTCTTGAGTGAGTATTATAGCCGACATCTGCCCTGGGACTTCTCTCCACTACAAGGTCGCAAGTCGAACCGTTGATCAAGCTGCTGTACGAGCACCATTGGTTCTTGACTATCACCCAGTTACTTCTATCTCAACGTGCGAGGCGCAAAGCTTTCGCATATAGCGTGTTTAGCTTGCCATAGGAGGCTTTCCACGTCGTACCGACGATCCTGCCCTGACTTATTGTGGGCATCTGTATAGTGGCTGGCTTGCTGGGGCGGCCTCGGAGAAGTCGAGCAATCAGTAACTTCCTGAACTCGCCCAGTAATAACGGTCCAGGTGGCCAATGTTCTGAAGCAGCGCTGTGGTGGACCATGTTCTTGGTTTATCAACATCAGAAGATAGACAGTCTGATCGCACTCTGTTAGGTGTTCCTGGGGGAGCGCCTTCCGTGGGGATTGCGATGGATCAACCCAATGTTGGCAATATCAACGGGTACTATGACAGGCACTACTCTACAGAGGACTTGCAAAGGGTGGCAAATATCAATAACCACGAAGCAATGATGGGCATGATGGGTTCAAATGGAATGGACACTTCCGGCATGATTGGAGGTCAGACGCTGGACGAAATTATCAGTCAAAACAATAAAGAGATGCAACGTAGGAGGAGCTTCCACCAGTCGCAACCCTATGGACCTGGAAGAGGCCCCCAAGACCGCGACCCGCATAGGTCGTCTATGCTGGAGTTCGGTTCGGGCGGTCCCAGTGAGCTAGACGGCTTCCAATTCGATCCCTCCACAGTTCCTACCTCTGCACCTATCCATCATCCGGGCACTATAGCGCAACGAAGGCTTGACAGTCAAAGAGCAAGAAGGAGAGGTTCTGGTGAAGCCCTAGCCTTGAACACTCACTTTCAAGCCATGCCAGCAAACTACAGCCCTATTCCATCTTCCTCCCCTTACCAGCAACCTCCCCTTAATCCTCCCGACTCTATGAGCATCGACATGTCTGCTAATTATATGCCCAATAACATACTCATGGGAATGGACTATTCTGCTGGTGGTCTGGATACTGACCAAAGCGGTGATGTCACCCCAATGAACCTGTTCTCTCAGAACAGTTATTCCCCTAATATAACTTCGTCGCCACTGCAGCAGAGCATTTCTAATTTGGTAAGAGGTCCACCGCAAGACCCAGGAGGCGGCCGAACGAATAGTCAAGATGAACAAGAAGTTCGGGATAAGATCCCGAATCTACAGATGTCTGACCAGATGCAGAACTTGCAAGTCGACCTTGGGCATCCTCCTATCCCAATGGCACATCCTCCACCAACTGATCAGTTACAAGGACTTCCCGATTTTGATCCGCCTTCTAAGCCTCAGCAAAGCCTTAATCTCGACACATCAGCGGCTACAGCGGAAGCGCAACAGCCGGTGGTACCTCAATACCGAAATGCCTACTCGTCCAGCGGCTTCGACATGCTTGGTGTATTGATGCGTGTAGCTACGAGACCGAAGCCGCAAATCAACATTGGTGCTGTGGATATGTCTTGCGCTTTCGTGGTTTGCGACGTCACTCAGCATGATCTGCCAATAGTGTACTGCTCAGACATCTTTGAACGTCTTACGGGCTATACAAAACACGAAATCTTAGGCAGGAACTGTCGTTTTCTACAAGCTCCAGACGGTAAAATTCAAATAGGCACCAAGCGGAAGTACGTCGATGATCAATCTGTCCTGCGTATCAAGAATATGATCAATCAACGTCAGGAGATGCAGATTAGTTTGATCAATTACCGAAAAGGAGGTCAGCCTTTTATGAATCTACTCACCATGATTCCCATCACCTGGGACTCGGACGAAATCAAGTATTATGTTGGTTTTCAAGTTGACCTGGTAGAGCAGCCTACCTCGATTACAAATAAGAATCCCGATGGATCATATACCATTAATTACCAACGAGGACTACTACCAAGGTACGTGTTACCCGAGAATAATAGCAAGCCAAATACGGAGTTAGGCCAAACCGTTGGTCGAGATGAGGTTTCTACCGTTCTCAGTACCATCGGTACCGGGGAGTCTGAGCTCTCGAAGCGGATCTGGGACAAGGTCTTACTCGAGAACACCGATGATGTTGTCCATGTACTATCCCTAAAGGGTCTCTTTCTATATTTGTCACCGTCAAGTCGAAAAGTACTCGAGTACGATCCCAGCGAGCTTGTCGGCACAGCGTTATCTTCGGTTTGCCATCCAAGTGATATCGTCCCAGTGACGCGAGAACTCAAAGACACGTCAACCGGTGCAGCTGTCAACGTTGTGTTTAGAGTTCGACGAAAGCAGAGCGGTTATACCTGGTTTGAAAGCCATGGATCACTTCACCTAGAGCAAGGGAAAGGGCGAAAGTGTATCATCATGGTTGGTCGTGAACGGCCGGTCTATGCTTTGGCCCGCACTGATATCATCTCCGCTGGTGGAATCGGTGAAAGTGAATTATGGACCAAGATGTCAACATCAGGCATGTTCCTTTTTGTTTCTTCAAATGTGCGCAGTCTTCTCGATCGGCAGCCCGAGGACCTAGTAGGCACGAGCGCCCAGGCGTTGATGCGGCAAGAATCTAAGATTGAATTTGGACGGATGCTTGAGCTTGCGCGGACAGGTGTCCGAGCAACCTTCAAGCACGATGTACAGAACAACCGCGGGCAAACTCTTCAGGCTCGGACGACGATCTACCCCGGCGACGCAACCGAAGGACAGAAACCAACGTTCTTAGTCGCACAGACACGGTTGCTGAAATTATCGCGAAGCTCAAATGCCCATAAGCAAGGAAATGGTATATCACCCAAGAACGATCAGAAACCCACCAGCCCTACGTCAACCTCAAGTGCCATGTCCAGCAGCAATCGTACACCACAGTCGGCCTCGTCGAACGTTCACGGTGAACAGGTCACAACGCAGCCAGGCGGAAGCGGTCTTGCCATTGGCCGTCAACACGAGGCCCTTGCGTCGGAAGAAAATGTTTTTGATGAACTCAAGACAACACGGAGTACTAGCTGGCAGTTTGAGCTGCGCCAAATGGAAAAGCGGAATCGACTCCTGGCCGAAGAACTACAGAGCCTTCTGTCAAGCAAGAAGAAGAGAAAAAGGAGGAACGGAGCCGGTCAGATGCAGAAGGACTGCGCCAACTGTCATACGCGGGTGACGCCGGAGTGGAGACGCGGACCGAGTGGTAACCGGGATCTGTGCAATAGCTGCGGTTTACGATGGGCTAAAGAGGTATGCCACTCGTATCACTTGCCCTTGATCACTCTGCGTTCTATATCTGGAATACTGACCCTACTTCCAGAACGGAAGAGTCTCCCCTCGGACGTCGAATCACAGCGACAAACAATCCGGCTCGCCAGCTCGGCTAACCGCAATCGCGGCCGACGAGTCTCGAATACCTTCGAGCGCATTGCCGTCGGACAATCGATCACCTCAAGGCGTCAACGCCGATTCTCATGCAGCGAAAATGGCACGGATGGAGGCGACCGCATCCCAAGGGTTCGGTGGCGGCATACCGGCCAAGATCGAGGAGGGTGTGGTATTACAAACCAACGGAGTTGCGCCGCCTCGGATATGATGCAACGAAGTTACGGGGGAAAAGGCGTAGCAGGGGGATCTCTTTACTGGAAGGTCTCTGTGCACTCTGTTGCTTTATCTATACCACTTTGTACGGAGCGAATGTTTTGGGATTCCCTCTTTGTTACCAATCTTGGTGTTGACTCTTACGGGGAAAATTCTGGCTTCTGGCCCACGGTGGAAGGGGCATCTACCTGATGATAGCTTTATCGTTATGATAACTGAGATTGGGGGAGCAAGCATGTTATGTGCAAGGCGCAGGAAAGCACTGGTCAGAGCTGTAAGGTCAGTTCTGAGGTCGGAATTGTTATAGGTATTAATTATCCACATGAACCCTGCTTCAGGCTTGGTGATATGCCAAACGATTGAGTTGGAGAGCCTACCAAATATGTACAGTCGATGAAGCAATCCTCCAACGAGAACATTCCACCCCTCCACCCCTCCACCCCTCCACCCCCACGGCTCCGGGACGTTTTAATTTACGACATCCTTGCACCATAACGCCTAGCGCAGGGGCAATCCGCCGTCATTCGCTGAATGCACGTCAAAACAACAGCACGAGTGGCACGGTTAGGGTGCGAAATGTATTAAACATGTTTATTGCCTAACCAAATTAGGTTAGTCAAAAACGTGTTTTAAACATGTTTATTGAAGCATGTTTTAAACACAGGGGTATATATAAATAGCATCAATTATTTGGGTGCTCCATTGCCACCTCACCGTCGACGATGCTATTCAAAAAATCCTCCAGCACCTCATCGTTTGAAGGATTTAGCCTAGCCATAGCAACTTCCTCCTGCAGCAGTCTATCTTCCATATCCAAAAGCTCCTCCTCATCAATTTCAATGCCCTGTGTATAGCGAAGCTTCTTTTTTAAATCCCGTGGTCGATTAAACGTGCCGCACTGATTTCGAAGGTCATTTGAAGATGACAGTATAAGCACTGCACTGCAGGAATGATTCGATTTGATAGGATTATGCTCTGAAAGGCATCAGTAACAGCCTGATTGCGAGGTTTGCCACCGCGTTGAGGAGGCATAGCTGGTGGTAGCCTGATAGGAAAATAGATCTACTCCATGAAGCAATGGTGACAGCGAGGTCAAACCCCCCGAGCTAAACCAGCTGGGTTTAGCTTGCTTATATAATATAAAACCAATAAACATACATGAATAAACCGCTAGTGAGTTTTAAACACGTTTATTGTAGAAGAAACGGTTTTATTCGCTCCCTAGGCACGGTCATGGCAATCATCTCTTCCCCCATGGAACCCACTGACGCTACAAAGGCATATCGCTCAATGGGGGTAGTGGGGGCGTAAATCGATTTGTTCAAGTCCCTCGCTTGAGTAGTTGAGTACCCAAGGGAGTGGATAAGATTTGGATGAAGGTTGCATGAAAGTTGGGTCAGATAATTGGATGATTAAGGATTGTGGGGACTGATATTCAGGGGTAGGACAAACGCTGGTAGATGTTGCCATTTAGATAGATACCATAAGTCTGTGAAGCTCAAAGACGTGTTTCCAGAGCCAAGGGGAGTCTGCAGCAAGACAATCCTTTTCTCGGTTGATCACATTTCCGCCCCTCAATCTACTGAGATTCACGTGGATACCTCGGGACCCCTGCGCAGGATATACAGACCTCAAATAATTCCAAATTGCAAATTCCCAATTCCCAATTCCCAATTCCCAACTCGAGTCACCGTGCAGCTGAAGGGTTTCTAGCGCTGAACGCGCAGTTGTGGCAATGACGGAGGACGAGAATCGCATATCAATCACAATATGTGGCGACGGTGGCTGTGGTCTGTCACCTCGTACAACCATACGCGATACAACCAGCATACAGCTGACTTAAGTTACAATGGATAGGCAAGTCGTCCATCACGTTACGGCTCGTGAGAAGTCAATGGACGCATGAGTGAGTCGGAACCCTCGTCCTTGCACAGCACACATGGCTGACTTCTTCCCCCTCGAAAGATACGACCCCACGATAGGTACCTCTTCACCTCTCCAAATCCCAGCGCAACTATTAACCCCCTCCAGAGGACTCCTACTCAGTAACTCGCACAATCGATGGTCACCCCTACTTCCTCTCCCTCACCGACACCGCTGGCCAAGAAGAATACCGCGGCCTGTGGGCTGCCTCCAACCTCCGCTCCGACGCCTTCCTCCTCGTCTACGACATCACCTCTGCCTCCTCCCTCGACACCCTAGAGCACTTCCTGCAAATGGTCGACATGGAATGTGACCACCGGGCGGACACGGGCGCCGTGCAGCCGGTCAAAATTGTTGCGGGGAACAAGTGCGATCTGAAAGATGGGAGGGTGATTTCGAGTCGGCAGGGGCTGGAGTGGGCGAGGGCGAGGAATTGCGGATTCATGGAGACGAGTGCGAGGGAGATGGTCAATATCGAGGAGACTTTTGCTTGTGAGTTCCGATTTTCTTCGCTATGATTCAAGACGAACCGACTACGAAACCCCACCTCTACCGAATCTGCCTATCTTCAACCTAGCTGATAACAAAACCCCGCAGTAATCGTCCGCCGCGTCGTCGCCGCCCGCCGCCAACACGCCTCCGGCACCCACCAACCCCAACGCACAAACCCCCTCCTCAGCCACGGGCTCGCCACATCCCGAACAGAGCCGCTAACCCCGCTGAACGAAAAGGACGACATCGACTTCACAGAGCGACCCGGGGCGAAGACGCAGCGCGGAGGGTTCTGGGCGAGGTTTAAGTGCTGGTGAGGACATCACTCGCTGTTCAGTTTTGCTATTTTTGGTGCTTTGCATACCGCTTGTGCAAGCGGCCTACAGTTTTCGATTTTTGGGCTTCGGCGAACCACGGATCACGGACGGCTATAGCGCTATTTGGCTTGCTTGCTGTTCTGACTTGCTAGCGAGATTGATACCTCTTTGCTTGCGAGATTAAGAGATGGAGATAACTTACTAGTATCTATATTAGCTAATGTCTTATTCATGAGGACTCTGGGCCTTCGACCCACGGGTGATTGGTGCGGTGACGGTGATAGCAGCGGAGTGGTTGTTGATGGGTCGGTACGTGTGAAGGTAAATGAGTCTCGCTGACTTGGGTTCATGGAGAGGGAGACTTTTTCATACTGCGCTGCTGTGCTTGCCACAACAGGGAACTGGTGCCGACATATCTGACCGGCGGTGGTTCTACCGGGACATTCCCTATCCCATAAGTGCCAGCCTCTCGGTTTATCCACTCTTCCCAATAATGTCGAGCATTTGGAGAAAAACATTGTAACCTCTGTTTTCCCTCTCCTTTCAACCCTCTCAAGGGAAAAACACTCATATCGGAAACCACCACCCTTCCCTGCGCCCAAAAAAAAAACACAGCCCTTGGCTCAGAACCCAGACTCCCACATTCCAAAAAAAAAGAAAAAGAAAAAGAAAAAGACTTATAAGCACCGTCATCTCGAAACCCAAGGCAGCCCGGATCTACACTATCCGCACCTTCCAGCTTTCCGTCAAGCACTCTCATATGTAAACACAGACACCATTCCACTTCCTTTCGAACCTACACACTCCTCCTCGCAAAGACAAAGACGCCTTAAACCCTTCCACGGAGTTTTCAACTCATTAAGCACACATCACGACTACCTCTCTTGAATTCCCTTTTCTCTTTCAACCCTAACACACGCACCTTCTGTTCCCAATTCATAGCACAAAGGCCCTCGATTATTATCATTTGAGATTTTTTTCGGGGGTACGGAAGGGATGCGAAGAGCGTCTCCGATAGCTACAGTACTCGCAACTCGACTCGAGCGGCGCCCCTGACGTCCTTTTTTTTTTGTAGAGGATGGGAGGTAGGCACGCTTTTTTCGAACTGGTTTGCGGTAGTTTTGGAGAGCGGGGTGGTATCGTGGAAGAGGGTGTGGTGGGGAAGTAAGGCCGGGGGGAAGGGGGGGAGGGGAGGTAGAGGGCGTGGAGCAGCTCGAGATTGAACGCAGGGTTTGTCTGGTGGATCTATGTTTGCAGTGCGCTATCTCGGCGCAGCTCGTGCCGCAACGCCGTTTTGGCTATGCAAATTCGTTGTTTTTTTCTTCTGAGATACATGGTGGTCCTTGCCGAGCAGGAACGCTTCCCCTTCTTCCTCCTTCTCCTCCTCCTCCTCCTCCTCCTCGTCTCCTCCTCTATCCCCCTCAATCCTTCCTTCCATCCTACACCACCACTCCAACGCCCTTCTCCGTCTTCCTTCTCCTTCCCCCTTCCCCTTTCCCTTCCACCTTCCACAACCCCCCGCAGGTACAACACAAATCATGCAATACACAATTGAAAAATGAGACGAGGCTCGGTTTGACCCGGGGTTTGGGGGTTGGGGGTTGGGGGTTTGGACAAGAAAAGGAGAGGAAAGGGGGGGAAAGGGCGGGGTTGATGGTGAAAGAGGGGAAAGGTATGCAGAGCGCGGGTTATATGATGGTAGGGAGGGGTAAAGATATCGATGAAGGAATATCTGCGGATGGAGAATCTTTGTTGCAGAACTTCCTCGCGTTGGGACCGATTACACTTATCCCAATGATATGTATGCTTCACAGCCTACTACATAGCTTCAGCTAAGCCCAAAAAAGAAAAAAAAGGGCAGAAATAACCGAGATGATGGTGGTTTGTGGTCCTTCTCACGTCGCGGTTGGTAGAATGAGAAATATTGAAACTGTTGAGAGTGTTCTGAAGGAATTTAACGGGGGGTGGTCTTGGTGTACAGTAGTGGGTTTGATTTTCGGAGTACAAACTTGAAGGATCAGGAATAGGGGGGTTATCGGGGTTGCTTTTCGTGGTTCAGTAGGGTGAGATGATGATGATGATGATAAGTCCACCACCCAGGTCCAGCTAAAAGAAAAAGTTGATTTAGTACACATGCCAGATCTCCAGCTCTCCAGCTCGCACGCAACCCACCGGGGCCAACCAAGCCAAAGATATCCCCGGTCCTCAACAACATCCATTTAAAGTTGAATATAAAACGACTTGCCACACATAACCAACCTCCCCCCCCCCCCAACTCTTCCCAACATTATCATATCGCCCCACCAAACCCCTTAACACCCATCCCCCAAATAAATCCGCCAAAGGACCCAAAGACCCCAAAAGGTTACGTGGCGACGCCGGTGACTACTGTAACAACCCCTCCAAATCCCGCATCCTCCGTGCACACAGCATCTCCCCGTTCAGCATTCATGCGACCAGAAAAACGATGATGGCGAGATTAGCAGCGCCAGACCAGTGAAAAAACTGTTCGGTTTAGACAAGGTTGGGGGTGTGGGATTAGGGGGGTGGAGGTGTTGTATTGTGTTTATGTACGGTTGAGGGGGGGTGAGAGATGTGAAGATAAGGAGGGAGATTTGAGATTTGGGGGGGGATGGTTGGGAGGACCTGTGGTGTACTGTAGTTGCTGAGCTTGTATTAAAGATGGTGCTTTGTTAGTAAGGGGATTGAAGATCTTGTTTGTCTTGTTTTGGATCTTTTGCAGATCTTAGTCGGGAACCTATGCTGGGTTGAAGCCAGGTGGACGGATGGTGTCAGCCGTTCCTCTTTTGAGATTTTATATGATCAGTGGTTTTTCCAACGAAGCATGCTTTAATATTGTTGTTGCAGTAGATACTAGATCGGGTAGGGACTAGAGTATCTATTGGCCGAATTGGAAGACGAGGGACGGGGGATTCTACTTCAAGGAAGCTTGAAACATGATGTGTGGAAGAGGGGGGAAGGTAAGGCAGATGGAGACGGTGAAGGTGAAGACTTTTGATTCGTTGCTTGTTGATATCGTAGTTGATGTGTGGTTTGCCTTGGGGAGTTGGAGAATTCGATTGCAAAGTCAGTTTGAGAAGCAGGGGTATCTCAGCGAACCGTCATGTTCAAACTTCTGGTTTTCGGTCCTATCAGAGATATTGTAGTCCCACACCCGGATATCGCATAATGATCTAGCACGTGCCATGATCAACGCCGCGACTGCGTCAAGTCTTCGTATTTCCCGAAGGCTTACCAATCTATCAAGCCCGGTTCCAGAACAAGTGCCAATCTCATCGAAACCGCCACGTTGCCCACAAAGTCTTCTCGGGCTCTCCTTGTCGCACAATGGCAAAGTCAGGCTTGAGGGGAGTGAATCAACAATCTGTCAGCATCGAGGACATCGATTATCCACATGGACATCTCCAGGTAAAGTGATTTGAAAAATGTAACGAAATGGCAAGACTCGCTTTATGTTTGTTAAACATAGGGTGCAGAATACTGTCTTAGTCTTAATCCCCCATCTTGGAATGATAGACCTCCATCGACGTCGCAGCCCATTGAGCTAAAGACACTTATGCACTCTCAGTCCTGCACCCAATCGACCACGAAATTCCCGAGTCGGCCTGTTGTGGCAATGTGGGATGGAATGATATGAATTCTATCGCCGGTTTCGCGGGGTCTAATCTTCATCTTTCAGTTCGGCTTGAACGTATCCTAAACGTCCAGAATCGCGGGATAGGTCAACTTCAGATACAGCCATTCTGGTGGCGACGATGGTAGTGGGAGTTACAGCGTTTTTTCTCCTAGCAAAGGTCTTAAGCCAAGCGTTGATAGGGTTTCCTGCATGCCGGAAGAAGGCAGGAAGCACGAGCGACCCAACAACGATGGCCACACTCATCTCGAATATCCTACCTTAGTTAGATTTATGAAGTCGTGCAAAGTGAGCTTGTCACTTACACCAGATTAATCGGATCAATGGCGTCCCATATTGTGTCTTGGGACTGGGTAAATTGTACTGAGCCCATAGCCCTACACAGCTGCTTATGCATGCGCTTCATGGATCGACAACTTGATAGGATAGCACGCAAGCTCTGGAATGACTCACAGAAGCTTAGTCATAAAACCCAGGAGAAGTCTGATCTTCCCTTTCATCTGAAGTGGGAGCTTCAGAATGGGAGTAACAGTTATTCCCAGAAGGTAGAAATCACTCAGGATGTCTACTGAGCCCCCTGAATTATTTCGAGATTCCCAGTCCCTTGGTAGCGAGATGTCTGAACTGATTCAAAGTTCTCTCCCGAATCTAGAATGCAGAGATCAAAAATAGAAACCATGCTGGAGAAGTAAAATAAGAAGGTGAAGACTATACCAAAGTAAATGACATGGCTCAAGCGACTATGAGGCCGGGATAATTTAACGAAAAGTAGACGAAGAGACAGCTTAACCAGAAATATAAATATTATTGGAGGGTAGAGAAATTTCGATATAATGAAGAGCTGCAAGACCAGGTCAGGACAACCATAACGAAACGGAGGTTGGTTATGATCCGTACTGATTGCTGTTTGTTTGTAAAAGTTGCACGGTCGTTCTCCCATAAGTGTCGCCCGTAGCCTTGCTGTACCTCTAAGAAATCATACCTTACCTAGCCAATTCTATAAGACCCCAAGCGCGTAAAACCAAAGTACATGTAGACGCCAAGATATTATTCTCTTAGCATAAGATCTTCTTAAACCATCACATAAAAATATCCATACAGTTGAAATGATCGATGCATCTAGATATAGTCAGGGACGGGCCATTGAAAGCAGACGAGATGCAGGAACCTACAGTCGCCATGAAAGTGGTGTTGCTTTATTAAAAAAAGTTTTGCACACGTTTGTATCATACTGAACAGGAAAATAAGCACGCCACAGACTGCAGCCGTGACATAGACCTGCCATGCACGAGACTCTGGACTGGAGATGTTTGGGAGTCTATTAGGAGGAGGTTTTCCGAGGAGCACAACGCTTAAATTTGCTAGATGTTGAATGTTGCAAATTCATCACTGCAGAAAACCCGGCCGGTTCAGCTAAAATATCCACAGGAATTCGATTTCGTACGTTGAATGAAAAATGACATATAGAGTTGCGATATCACACTTTGATTGAACAAAGGACCTTGCTCCTCATATGTAGTATAGGTCTCAGAGCCTCTGGCTTCTCTGGTTATTCAGAGATCATTCATATCGTGGCAATCTGGGACAGTGATGGGGAAGGCGAAATTTTTGGCGATCATCATTGGACCATCGATGCCGGGGCGCAGTGTTCAACATCCAAACTTCCATATTGAAAGGATCAAGTAGAAACTCCCCTTCCCAAAAGATGAGGCGGTGTATGCATCTGTCTTCCAACGCTAGGGTTCTGCATGCAATTTCAAGGATCAGACATGACGTGTCACGTTACGAACCCTTGTCAAACCAAGAAAGTGACAGCCTCGGGGTCCAGCTTTTGAATGGGCTGTATATTAATTGCTCGTCATCGCGTTTGCGAGGTTGGTTTCTGTTCTCTACGAGCACTTGCAGAGATGTTTTGATTTTGAGTCGGAGATATGCGGATGTGACGCCGATTGCCAACTAGCGCCATCGCCTCGGTTAAGATTGCGGGGAAGTCGATAAGCGCAGCGTCTATTTTCTGGTGCGTCGTCGTTTGACCTTGGTGGACGTAGAATATCTGTTATCACGCTATACGCGACGTTCAACTCATCACTGTATTCAGTATGTCCTCAGTCGTTGCCGTGCTCAACACTTACTTGCGCCTACCTTGAGACTTAGCTGTCAAGCTCTGTTATTCGAAGAGAAACGCCTAATAATAGTCGGGCGCAAAGATGGCAGAAGAAGCTAACAAGTACGCGCACAGCGTCTCTCCTCGCTCTAGCGAGGATTCGATACGCTCTACACCATCACGGACTCCTTCTACACATCGAGCTCACAACTCGAGCCCGAGCCAGAGCCAACGTCAAAGCTTCACGGAGCACTTACGTGGCATGCCCCCATCTCCACGTCAGAATCGTCATCTATCTTTCTCTCAAGCTCAGATGCAAGAGCTGCTAAATAACCCTCCGACAGCTGGTTCAGCTGACCCGGCATTCGCAGGACGTGATTGGCAGACCATTGGTGTTGGTGAGCTTGTCAATCCGCAAGATTTGCGTTTTGTGGAACTCGACACTGGTGTGGAGGCAGCTACGAATGTAGGATGTCACATTCCATTAGCGAAACTGCCAGACGTGTCCCTGATCTCTGCTGCAGCTTCTGACCGAATCTGGTGCCGCTGTTCTGCTCGTCCGTTCGAGTCCACAAGAACGATCAGCCGTGGCAACCTTCGATTATAGCGATCTCACGCAATACCTCCTCTTTGCTACTGGCCAGTTGCAACCTGACGAAGAACACCTATCCATCTTCCGAGACCTTGCGAGGAAAGCACAGCAAGGCTTCAATATTCCGCTTCAAGATGCGAAGAGCTTAGGAACCAAAGAGCCCTATATCACACTTCCACACACAGCGAACCTTACAAAGGCGGTAGAGACTTTCGGAGGTGGCATACACCGTATTGTGGTGGTCCAAGAGGGCACGAGTAATGTTATTGGGATCCTAAGCCAATTGAGGCTCGTACAATTTCTGTGGGACAATGGCCGGAGCTTCCCTTCCATTGACCAGCTCTACCCCCAGACCATTCGAGATCTCAACATTGGATCTCAACAATTGATCTCGGTCAAGTAGGCCTCCTATACTTGGGACGCTGGACACTGCGTATGCTAAATCATACCCTACAGTGGCGACAAGCCCCTCAAAGAAGCCCTAAAATTGATGAACAACGAAGGCGTCACGTCCCTTGCTGTCGTTGACAGCCAGTACAACGTCATAGGCAACATCTCCAATGTCGACGTCAAGGTAAGCCTACCCTCGCAGCAACTATCCAAAAACTCCCCCATTAACTTTCCCAGCTCCTCACCACATCATCCTCCGCCCCCCTCTTGGAAAACACCTGCATCCACTTCATTTCCGTCATCCTCTCCACCCGCGGCATGAACGACGGCAAAGACTCCTACCCCGTCTTCCACGTCAGCCCCTACTCCACCCTCGCGCACACCGTCGCCAAACTTGTCGCAACCAAAGCCCACCGGTTCGTCCCCATCGCCACCCCTTCAAGCCCCTGACTAACCCCTCCCCCCAACAGAATGTGGGTCGTTGACTCCCCCTCCCCCTCAGCATCCAACCCCCACACCCCGCTCGCCCAACCCGCCGCCCCAATCCTCCACACCCTCCCGGTCCTCCACCCCCCTCACCAAGCTCCCACCCTTCCCCAAGCTTCCCCTCCCTTTCTTCCCCTCGCCATCACCCCCTCCGTCAGCGCCGCTGCCCTTCCAGGCGCCCACATGAGCGGCAGACTGTCCGGGGTAGTCAGTTTGACGGATATTCTGAATCTGTTTGCTAAGGCTAGTGGGCTACATCCACAGGATCCGGAGGAGAGGAGGAGGCAGAGGCGGCGGAGCAGTAGTGTTAGTTTGGGGAGGAGTAGCAGTGTTGATGTTGGGGGAAGAAGGTGAGAGAGTTTGAGCTGCGGGGGGGAGGAAGGGTGTGGAAAAGAGGGTGAAGGGGTTAGGCGTTTCTAGATCGTAGGGATTGCTGGATGCATGTTTCCACCTCAGGAAGCATGGAGGTCTTTTGCTGAAACGTTTTAGCCTCTCTAGCTTAGATCTCCTAGGATATTTTCATTTTCTATTACTAAAATTCAAACCGAGTCATCTCCGGAACCTCATCGGATTCTTTCAGGATTCGACATCTACATCTCCGAAGGGGGTCTCATTTAACAATCCGAGGGCCACAAAACTTGACCTGTCGTTATCGCGATCAAATCTCCCCAACCTTTCAATCCATCAACATGCAAGGAGTGTTTAAATATGCCCATCTACACATTCCTACCAATACCATTCTTGTCAGCACATCATCCACAGCACTGCAGAGAATTTTCATCATGTGCGAGATGGGGTTTTTATTACGGGTGCGATTCATGGAGATAGTGTAGGTTGGTGTCGTCCGCTGGAGGTTCGAGGGGTGGATGGTTGAAGTGGCGGAAGAGAGTGTACTGCAATGATTCTACAACATACGAGGTTTGTGTCACTTCAAGTACGACGTTTTGAAACATCGCAGATAAAATCTGCTGGGGCCTATGTGGGGGGGGGAAGGGTGTGTCCTGATATTGAGGAGCTTGTTGCTGTTCGGGGCTAGGTTTTGTTTTGGTGTTTACGTTTATCGAGGGGTTGTAGATGTGGGAAAAGGGGGGTTAATCAAAGATACTTTATGGCATTTATATGTTCTATGCTATGATCTATTGATTTTATGTGTTGATGGCGTAGAATGGTGGTGTCCTGAGCGCTTGCAACCCGACCCCTTTATCATTCACAACAGCAGTCTATTCGCTTTTCTCCCCCTTCCCCCCTTCCATATTCGACATCACAGCCACCACAGCCAACCCCCTTACTCACCCAACCTCCCCCACACTTTCCCCCCAACCTCTCCTATAGCCACCAAAAGGCCCTCCACCGTCTCCCTCCTCGTCCCCCGATGAACCACGCACCTCAGAAACGCCCCCCTCTCCCCCGCGGCATAATCGACCATAAACCCCCTCGTCACCAATCCCTCCGCTACCGCCTTCGTTGCCTTTGAATTCTCATCCCTGGCTTCTCTCAGTTGTTTCCCGGGTGCGTAATAAAAGCATACTTGCAGGCAAGGTGGCGGGTTTTCGGATACAAGGACAAGATCTGGGTGAGAAGAGACGCAGGAGGCCATGTACGCGGCTGTGTCGAAAGCATTGTCGATATGGGCGGCGTAGCCATGCTTGCCGTAGAAGATCCAGCCAAGGGCGAGCTTGAGGCTGTCGCCGCGACGACCGCATTGGAGTGTCAGATCTGCGAGATCGTAGATTTCCGCATTGGGGTTCAGGATTGTTTCGTCGGAATGGAAGAGGTATGGAGCAGGCAGCGTATTTGCGGCGTGGAATTGTCGCATATCTGCTCCCAGCAAGAAAGAGCATGTGATGGGGACTCCCATCATCTTGTGCGGGTTCACAGCTATGGAATTGGCAAGGTGGCTTCCTTTAAGCTTGTGCGCATGAGTAAAAGAGAAGATCGCCGGACCGCCCCAGGATGCGTCAACATGCAGCCATATATTATGAGCGGTGCAAATGGTGGAAAGTTCGGCAACGGGATCGTAGGAGCCGAGGACAGTTGTGCCGGCTGTGGCGTTCAAGTAAAACGGTGTGTGTCCCTCAGCCTTGGCCTTTTCGATTTGGGAAGAGAGAGCGAAGGGAAGCATGCGACCCGCCGAGTCAGTGGGAATGGACCAGACTGCGAAGCTGCCAAGACCAAGCATTTGGGCTGCCTTTTCGATACTGTAGTGACCGTGCGCGCTAGTGAAAAGGACGAGCTTGCGATTCTGAGAGGAGTTACCATGCTCCTTTGTATCGGGGAACAAGGTGTTGCGGGCAATAACCATGGAAGTGGTGTTAGAGGCCGATCCGCCTTGAATAGAAATGCCGCCTGCGTGGGGTCCGGTAAGGCCGAAGAGATTGGCGAGGGCGCGAGAGGTTGTTTTTTCGATAAGAGTGAGCGCAGGGGAGACTTGGTAGACATGAACATTGGTATTGAGAACAGCGAGAATGAGTTCAGAGGCGACGCCGACGGCGTCGGTGGAGGTGTAGAGTTTGTCGAGGAAGCCTTGGTCCCAGGTGTTTACAGAGTATTGGAGAATCTGCTTCAGCGATTCGAGAAGGCCATCTTTTCCTAACCCGACATCAGGTAGTTGCAGATCTAAGAGTTGGGCCAGCTTCTGGGGTTTGTGGTGTTCGACGAGTACAGTCCGAGGTCCGCCGCCTCCGATTTGAAGACCATGACCTGTGTGTTTCGCAGTAGCATCCTCATCTGCTGAGCGTATGAAAGGGATCAAAAGCTCTTGTACTGCGTTCAAAAGCTGTTTCAGTTAGTTTTTATATCAGGCCGATTGACAGACTGCTTCAGCCTGATCAAAGTCGCAGGGCTGGACGAACAGTAGAAACCTCATCAGCACGAGCAAGGATTTGCTGCTTCTTAGCAGGTCTTTCAGGTAAGCTTGAGTCATTGACCGACATATTGTATAGAAAATCTCCAACAGTAATATATACAAAAATGATCGCAATCAAAAGCGTGCGGTAGAAATGGATTGTGATGGTAAGCACGCAGGGTCTTCTTTTCTCATACATTAATTGTGTGGTATCGTCATCATAATTAAGGTGTCTGGTAGCGCCCGAGACGCATAAGCTCCCGCCGCCAAGCGATTAGACTTTGCCCTGAACCAAAATTCCATTGGCGCCGCTGCTAAATTTGGGTTGGGTTGGTCGTCCATTTGGTCGAACTCTTTTCGTGGAAGCAGCAAACCGCTCCCTAGCGAGCTCAATGCCAGTCTTTGCAGCGCTGTCTTTCTCTTTCGCATCTGATATCCAATGGTATTTCTTCGTTTTGAAAGTGTCCATCTTCCAATTTCTCCATACTGCCCTTCCCGGTAATGATTCCCTTAGTAGCGATTCACTCGCAAGCAATTCACCAGCAATACGTTCTCTGATGAATGTAAGTCCACTGGTGGTATCCCAAAACGAATCAACCACGTGCGATGCGATAGTGTCAGACGCCAATTCCGCCATGTGGCCAAGGAAACGCTGAATGAGCACCCGTCGGAATTTCATGTCTTGATCTGACAATGTTAATGCGTTTTGCAATACACGTGATCCTGTCCGGTCCTTGGAGAGACCTATAAGTCCGGGAATGTCCATCGTGAGTAGGCCTTCAGTAACGAGCTTACGCAACGTATCTGGTGCTTCAAGCATGCTTTGTGCGAGGAGAGACCCGTGTGCCTTCCCACTATCTTGACTCTCCACCTGCTTCTTACGGTCCTCGGCCATACCATCTGTATTGACCGTGTTCAACCTTAGCATCCTGGACAACCTTTCTGCAGGCTCTTTGCCATAAGCCTCTACTATTGCCAGAGAAATTGGTGCCGTGTCCACAAGCCTGATTCTACACCGTTCAATGAGCATCTTTATGATAGAGGTCCGCTGTCGCTCAACTAGTAAATCAATTTGCGGGCAAAGTTGTTCCATTGCTCGCTGGAGATCTTCCTTGTTTAATCGCTCAAGTATTTTAATTACCACAAACCCTGCAGTCTCGTTTTTTGCAATGGTTCCAAGCTTATCTTGAAACAGACCCCGGTACAGTGCCTTGAATGTTTTACCAGGGGCAAGTCTAACAATGACTTCCAATAACCTAGACCCTACCGAGTCGTACAGCAGGTGGTTAACAAACGAAACAGTGTCGGTCCCTTCCTCGGAGGGATCATCAGGCAAAAGCTTTCTGAAAAGCGAGCTTTCCTCCTTGGCTTTTTGCTTTCCAGATCTCGAAAGCTCCAACTCTAGAAGAAGCTGTATAACGGGATTACCAACAGGGTGGCACGCCAGTGCCCGAAGGTACGTGGTATCTAAATGAGTGACTGTGCCTGAGATCATCTTCTCTAACGCTTCGTGGAAAGAATCTGGTACAGCTCGAATTAATTCCTTAGTTTCTGCGGGATTTGAATTGCGGACGGTTTTAGAGATATTTTCCTTCTTCTTGCTCCGTAGAAGCGACGTTGTATTGGAGTCGGCTATCGGTTTCCCTGAAAGCACAACCAGTAGAACTCTAATGGTATGCGATGCGAAGGGATCAGTCATCAGGTAGCCAAGATTACCTTCGAGCTCATTGAGCGTGTATAAGAATAGGTTCTCCATAGATACGTAGGGCTCTCCATTCTCTGTTGCAGCCTGTTGTTCTTCCAATGGAGCTATCAGCTCTTGATTGACGACTGGTGCCGATTGCAGGAACAAGGTCTCACAGCAATGGGAGGCGAAGCGATGTTGTGCTAGATTGAGGAAGCTGCAGGCGTTAGCTATGATAAAATGAAGCCTGACACTATGCGTCCTTACTGCCCACTAAATCTCCGGAATAACGCCTTTAGCTGGCTCGGTGTCGACATCAAGATCAGTCGCTCCATTAGCCTTGAACAAGACTGACTATTGGCAATCTTCAGCTCCTTCCCGTTGGCTTCTTTGTAGACGTTGGCAAGGAAAAGAGAGCGCTCCTCAGGATCTGCGAATTGGTCTAATTCTAGCATCGCGTCGGCTCGCTTGAAGTACTCTTGCTCGTCTTCGTCGAGTAAGCCATAGAATTGGATCTCTCCAGGCGCAGCAGCAACGTCGTGATGTTCATAATGTTGAGTTTCATCACCGGCGAGGATTTCAACATCTGCTTCCGCGTCTTCGGATTTATACCGCTTTGCTGGCAGAGCGTCCTCCTGCACGTCTTCGCGCTTTCTTTTCTTCTCTTCCCGTCGGCCGCGCTTCTTGTGCTCCTTTGGCATTTTTGTTGAATCCTGTCGTGTATAGGTCTACGTGACCCTGGTGTGACCAGAACTGTCAACTCACAAATAATATGGATTGATGAAAGTTGTGAGCATAGGCGATCTATTCGTAGGTGAGAGAAGTTTTTGCCGAGCACTTGGTCCAAGCTCAAGCAATTGTCCAACGTTCCATGATTCGAGCAACGTACCTCCGTACCTATCTTCTATTCGCTTTTCAGACCGTGGTCCGGTGATAAGATGGACGTTGTGGCCTAATTTGTATGGGACCTCACCATGGTACGGAATTTGTTAGTGCATACGGAGGTACAGGAGGTCTTCCTCGGAACCTCGCTTTAATCGCATGCAGATTTGATCTTTCCACATCAACCCCACCAATCCCAGCATATCTGCGCTCAGGTGTACTCGACCTGATCTTGAAGCTAAATATGCCAGAATCGTCTTGAGGAGATCTCTGACCTCTGTGCACATTGATGTGGAACTTGATCAAATATACTACGCTTTATGTGAGCGATGTTGACGCCTAGCATGTTTATCAGGTGGCATGGGTGGATGAAAACCAACTCATTGGCGGTAATCTGCCGATATGCCTTGAGACGACAAAATTCTTCACCTGCAGAACCGTTCACAAGCGGTCCAATGAAGGTATTAGATGCCCAGACTCTATCCGGATAGAGAGTGTCAGTCATCGAAGGTACCTTACTCTACGTTCTGCTTTGGATGCATGCATGACAGTCATTTGATGGACATAAAAGTACTTCCAATTCGAGCAAATCGTGCGATTGGTTGTCTTTTATGCAGTGTGCGGTTTGCCTAAATGGCACGAACCAATCTATGCCGCAATACAAACACACGAATAGGTGTGAAGCATTTCCCATTACATGCATTCTGATCTTACCACCTCCAATGCATCCTGCATATCTGAGCCGTTATACTGTTACTGTGAACATTATATATTTACCGCAATACTGATATGACTTGATCGATATTTGATGTCTTAACATCACTGAAGCCGTGCACTAATACATCATCCACCACCACGAATTCAATACAGCGGTCCCAAAGTCTATCGCCTCCTAATCTTGTCAATCATGGCTTCTCAGCAGAAGGCGATTGTGATTAAGAGCCGCGGAGACGCTCGCCTCGTCCCAGACACCCCAATCCCGAAACTTCGCGATGACTATATTCTGGTCAAAAATGCCGCCGTCGCCATCAACCCGACCGACTGGCAACATGTCGACGGTGAGGGCAAACCGGGCGCTACAGTCGGTTGCGATTATGCCGGCACGGTGTTGGAAGTGGGTAACAACGTAACAAAAAAATTCGCGCAGGGCGACCGTGTTTGCGGCTTCATTCATGGAAGCAATGGCAACAACTACGAGGATGGCGCCTTCGCTGAGTATGTCACTGCAAAAGGTGATTTGCAAATCCCGATCCCGAATGGCATGAGCTTCGAGGAAGCCGCAACGCTGGGCGTAGGCATGTACGACTTTTGTCAACCCCCATCTTTCGACGAACATCGGCGTTGTTGAGATTCTGCTGCAGTACCACCGTCGGCCAGGCTCTCTACCAATCGCTGAAGCTGCCGTTTCCAACTCAACCGGTTAAGCAAACATTCCCACTACTCATCTATGGCGGCAGCACCGCCACTGGTACTCTCGCCATCCAGTTCGCAAAATTGCAAGGCTCCCAAACAGACACTTTAAAAGACTGAAATTTACTGATTCGAGATACCCAGCTCAAACCTTACCGTTATCACGACATGCTCACCGCGAAACTTTTCCCTGGTCAAGACTCTGGGAGCCAACGAAGCTTTCGACTACAAAGATCCCAGTTGCGGCAGTAAAATCCGCAAATTCGCGGCCGACAAGCTAAAACACGCCGTGGACACTATCTCCATCGATGCGAGTGCCAAGACGTGTGCCGACGCCCTTTCCACTACCGGTGGCATCTACAGCGCCCTTGAGCCAATCGAATGCCCACGAAAGGATGTAGAGAGTAAGAGTACTCTGGCGTACACTGCCACCGGGGAGCCCCTGACCGACTACGGCCGACCGGCGAGTAAAGAGGACTTTGAGTTCGGCGTCATGTTCTGGAAGCTGGCAGGACAGTTGCTGGAGCAAGGAAAGCTGAAGGTGCATCCGCCCAGCGTGAGGCCGGACGGTTTGAAGGGGGTTTTGGAGGGAATGCAGGAGATGAGGGATGGGAAGGTTAGTGGGGAGAAGCTTGTTTACAAGATTGCGGATACTCTGTGAAATGCTTGACATGGAAAGCCAATACGGAGTCTCGCATTCGAGTTGACCACCATTAGCTCATAGTGCCTCAACTCTAGGCTGACGCAACTAGGAGTAGCCGCCCCGAAGCGGCGGCTAGAGATCATATCTAGCCGCAAAGCCTGTCATATCGCATTAGAAACAGCAGCACATCGCATGCTTTTACCGTCGTTTATGGTGGAGACATATTCTCACCGTCACCAATGATCAAGGGTATAAGAAGGCCGGCTTGACCAACTAGTTCAGTGTCGATGGGATCGGCGGATGAATGAGGGTTAGTGGATGGACCCTGACTGGCTGGCGATCCAAACAACGTACGCTATTGGCCCGATAGATTCATAGGATCGTATTGGCTACTGGGGTGCGTGAAGAGGAAGAGCTAGCTACAGAGAATTGCCTGAGGTAGGTAATAAGTGGCGGCTAGCTAGTCATCTCCACAGCCCTACTGGAACGATGCAATCTGATGGTTTTGAGGATTCTGGGACTCGGACCCTCCGGCGAGGATCGCTTGATTTAAACCTTCGTACCGCCAGAGCAACTGGAAGGCCTTGATAGATGGGAGGAACGCCATCAAATGACAAATCATTCATACGGTCAGAACCACCCTGGAGAGGAAACGCTGTGTCGAGCGAACCTATAGCGGAACTCTGCAGATATGGTAAATTGATATCAGTCATATCAGCGTCTTAGTGGAGCACGTTAAAGACCTGTTGAAAGCTGTCACGTTTGCCAAAATTACTCCACCATTCCCGAATTCTTGGTCCAAGTTTGAAGTCAGGAACCGTCAGTTGAATACGTCCCTCAAGCTTCGAGAAATCAGATCTGTCGATTGTCCCAAGCGCCCATAGAGCGTGAGATAGCCACGGAACAATGTGCAAGTCAGCCACAGTTACGTGATCTCCAATGGCATAAGGAAGACGTATCTGGCGCTCAAGTAAGTCCAAGCCGGTTGCGAACCTCTGGTATCCGGCTGCAGTATCTTTGAAAAAGGCATCACGATCCGTTTGTGGCGCGTCGGTGAAGAGATGGTAAAGGCCACCATTTTCTTTGATCTTGGCGCCATAAAATTGGTTCGTCGAATCGGCGGAAAGGTACTGTTCAAGTGCAACATTCCGGGCAGCGAGGTAGGCGAACAATGGAGAAGCCTTTATTCGATCGATCTCGTCGTTGCTTAAGCATCCGAAAAGTACGAGACCGGTTTCAAGATCGCTCGAGTGAACGAGTTCGACCAATGCATTGGCCGCGGCCTTGTCTTGTGCACCGACAGGTGTCAGGTCTGGCCTGTCCTTAGAAGGTCGAGATTGGTCAAGGAAATCCAGGATTGGCCGGGTGTCGACGAGCGGCTCGCTTAACGATGGAGCTATCAATGTTGGCACCGTCCCGTTTGGATTTACCTTGAGATACTCGGGTTTGAAATTTCCGGCCTTGACTGTATCAACGATTGTCAGTGTCTTTTCCCCTTACAAATGGGAAACCCCTACTAAGGTCGATTTCCTTGATCTCAACCTCGCTCTTGCTGAACCCCTTCTCAGCGAGTCCAAGATGAGCAACACCAGCCCATTGGGACCCAACCCACGAATACAGCACGAGCTACTATAAGCTTAGCTGGTCAACTCCATGGAAGGTGGTGGACAGTCAAAGCGTATACCTTTTGATTATCAGCCATAGTACCAATGATGAAGATCCGGAAAGGGCAGCTGTCTGAGAGTCCAAGATTCTGGAGATTAGGAAATTCTAGAAACGCGTCTTATTAAAGAGCATTACTAACTCGGGGCGGTTCTAATCGAGTGTGCGAACAAGCGGACTTTGTAATTCAAAAAGTGCTTGGTTTGAATACTCCGATAAATACCGCCCTGCGTCTATAGTTTATGTTTCTTGGACGCCTGGAGGCACCCCGCAGTCGGATCGCCGATTGTCAAATTTCAATCCTTAATCAGGCAAGCAGCGCGAACAGAAATTAGACTTATAGTAATGTTTACCTTAAATACCTTCTATATAGGAAGCACTAACGTAGTTGAATTGGCGTTTGGCTTGCAGTCCTTCTCTGCACGCATAGAGCTCATGCACCCTTCTGCTCGCCTTCCACATTGTCAGCATTTTTATCGAGAGACAGGACTCCGTCGCGAAGTAACCTGGACTATCTCTGAAACTACAATCGCTTCCGTGGAGATTCTCAAGATATAATGGACCATGACAGCGCTGCCGAGAATCCTACAGGGCCTAAGTATCAATCTGAATATGCGGTTCCTGTGGCTGGTAACCCCGAGAAACCGGATGGATCCAATTCAGAGCTTTCGATTCCTGAAGGTGGACAACACGAGGCTGCAGAAACGGAGCGGCAGCGCATCGAACGGCTTGGGAGAGAAAGGCCAGCGAAACTCAAATCTCCGGGAGCGGAGGTGTTCTTCTGTTACTCGGTTATTGCTTCACAGTTTATGGCCGTAAGTTACCATCTGGCAGGACAGAGGACACATTTCCCGTGATCGATGTTGATCCACTGTAGGAATATTTCGTGTCTGGTTTCAACGTCATTCTTCCGACTCTTCTCGTCAAGCTCGACATCCCTCAAGCCGGAGTAGTCTGGCCAGCGGGCGCTTTTGCCCTCGTGACGGCAGCATTTCTCTTGCCTTTCGGTCGTTTGGCAGACAAATACGGCGCTTACCCGATCTTCATCCTTGGGTTGATATGGTTCTGCGTTTGGTCTGTGATTGCAAGATTTGCTATCAATGAACTCATGCTAGACTTTTGCCGTGCTCTCCAAGGCTTGGGGCCGTCAGCCTTTTTGCCCTCTGGAGTTTCTTTGATGAGCAACATGTACCGACCGGGTCCACGCAAAAATCTGGTCTTCAGTCTCTACGGCGGCTCAGCACCTCTGGGATTCTTCTTTGGGATTTTCATTGCAGGTCTGACGGGGCAATTCCTAAGATTTGGCTGGTATTTCTGGATGGGTGCAATCCTGCTATTTACTACTACTATCGCTGCTATTTTGACTGTACCGAATGATTTCCAAGAGGATAAAAAGATGAGCGTGGATATGGACTGGCTGGGAACGGCGCTCATTGTCTCCGGGCTGATCTTCGTAGTCTTCGCAATTACTCGGAGCACCCACTCAGTGGAAAACACCATATGTCTATATTTTGCTTATCATAGGCTCCTTACTCCTCGGCCTCGCTACTTACGTGGAAGGCTATGTCGCTAAGAATCCACTTCTACCATTCGACCTGTTCTGTATTCCATATATCAAACCTCTTTTTATAGCCCTTTTCTTCTCATATGGGTGCCTTGGAATATTCCTACTCTACGGGACGCTCTATATGCAAGACATTATGGGGGCCACGCCCCTACAAGTTTCAGCATGGTTCAGTCCCATGTGCGTTGGAGGAATCCTTGTCTCAATCCTGGGAGGGTACGTTCTTCATCTCATTCCAGGTACGATGTTGGTTATTGTTGCCGGACTCGGCTGGACAGTGCCATCCGTGCTATTTGCGGTAGCTCCTATCGGTGCGAACTACTGGGCTTATGTCTTTCCATCGATGGTTTGTGCGACAATTGGAATTGACATCACTTTCAATGTGGTCAACATTTTCATAACCACGAATCTCTCATCAAAGCGACAGGGTCTCGCAGGTGCATTGATCAACAGTTTACTCTACCTAGGAATCGCCTTTCTGCTCGCTTTTGCGGACTTTATCCAGACGGAAACCGCGGGTCTCGGGTTGAAAAGAAGTTATCAAAACGTGTTTTGGTATCAACTTGCCTGCGCTGCAACAGCTTTGGTCATCCTGGCTGGTTTCGTAAGGCTTCGAAAGGCAGAGAGCGATTTGACGGTGGATGAGAGGGAAGCGCTTGCAGCGGAAAGTACACCGGTACTGTTCAGGGCCAAAACCTCGTGAATTATAGATGTATCCCGTGCCCTGATACCTATTGGATCTTTGGCTCGAGCTCTATCTTGATAAGAAATGTTTATCAAGGTAGGGAAGCGGTAGCAATGAGCTTGGCCGAAGATAGGCCTTCTATGGGGCTTTGTTGTAAGCCTCTCGAATAAGAAGCTCAAGCTTAGCTCACAAGGCGAACTAGTCAGACAATGACACATCCAAGGATGTGATGTGCCTCTTCTATTGCATGCACATATTTCGAGGAAACCCTCAGTGGGTCATCCACAATCGGAAAGGAGAACTCCTATCTAGATTTCTTCAGGAACGTGTTGATCAGATCCCAAGAGGTGATTCAAGCGAAAGGACGAAGATCGAATTTCTCCGTTTTCGTCGCCGTTTAGCGTCGGATATGTCTATGATCGATCCCCGGCCCCAAAACAAGCCACCGAGGACCTAAGGTACATCTGCCTGCAAATATCACTATACACATTTTCTTGTTATGTAAAGCAGCGTGTCCCATTCAACGATTCCTCATCTTCTTACCCCGATTTGTCATTTCTCATCGGTTTAGCGAAATTTTACCTACTCGATATAACTCTGTCGATCTCCGCGTAAGGATTGTATACTAATGGAACCATATTCTCTTGCACCAGATCCATGCGGGCATCGCATTATTTCTGTCACAACCTCACATATTCCCGATACTTCAGCCCAAGTTCTTAGAAATTCCAACGTCTTCTGCCACACTACACGATGCTAGGGAAGAGAAAAAACACGCGGGCTTTCCGCCACCCCCAGATATCAATCCCAAGCAGTATCCTAGCGTGGCAACCTCGCAATCCAGATGCAGTCTACAGCTTTAACGTTTTAGACAATGAGCTATCTGATGTGTAAGCCGTGCAGGCACTAACACGAGTCAGATTGAAGAAGAGAGGGCGGCAGCTCCAGCCATTCGAGAAGCCTTACATATGTATCCCGTAAGCAGAACGCCAAGGTCCCGTCCGCATACCTCCACATACATCTCCCATGTCTGACCACCAGCTTTTTCACGTCTGAAACAGAGAAGATGGGGACAGAAAAGATCGCGAAACGGTATGATAAGCATCGAACGAAGAAGAACGCCGATAGATAGGGTCTTGCTAGGAACAGAATTTAAAAGCGGGGCCTTCCAGATCCCGATTCCCCATTTGGGGTTGTAGTCGTGAATGAGGTAGTGGCAGGCTGTACCTGCACGCAGCGCAGAATTCTCTCTTTGATTCTCTCCGCTCTACTTCATCTCTTACATCTGCGGAACCAATCCCTCAATGGTCCCATCTCGCTTTCATATCTTCTCCCTCTGCCCTCATCTCAATCCCTCACAAGGAAAACCTCATCTTCAATTTCAAACCCTTACCTAAGATTTCATACCATCAAAACGCCTCCCATCATTCTCTCCTCTCCTCTCCTCTCTCCTCTCCCTCCTTCTTTCCCCGTTACCCCTGCATACCCCACAACCTCACCTTCCTCCTCTTGCCCATTCTCTTCACATCCCCTCCTCTTCCCTCCTCATCCTCTCCTCGCCCAATCATCTCTTCCCTCTCCCATTCCCTCACATCCTCCCCCCATCTCCTCCCCTCCTCTCCTCTCCTGTTCCCATCTCACCCTATCCTCACTTCCGAGCCCTCTACGACGTTTCCTTCCCTCCTCCTCCTCCTCCTCCTCCTCCTCCTCCTCCTCCTCCTCCTCCTTCTCCTCCTCCTCCTCCTCCTCCCCCTTCTCCCTCTTCCACTCTTCTCCCCTCCTATCATCCCCTCTCCCCATCCCTCCCCAATTACCCCTACATGCCCCACAACCCCCCCCTCCCCTTCCCTACAAACCGCTTCTCACAAGAAAAGCCTCTCCCAT